>Ga0315289_10000016_pt1 | contig 292356 bp, 310 predicted proteins | sample YL17G11_40_MG_FD_203452 | JGI IMG/M metagenome (GOLD analysis project Ga0315289, IMG submission 203452) | Sediment microbial communities from Yellowstone Lake, YNP, Wyoming, USA - YL17G11_40 | ecosystem: Environmental > Aquatic > Freshwater > Lake > Sediment | place: USA: Wyoming | collected... | reverse complement strand
AGGCTCTATCTGTTCGGGCCTGAGGTCGCAGGCCGGCCACACGGAAATCTTAAGGGGCACGACGCAGCTTTCCTCACCTGGCGCGATGGTGCAGTCCCCGTATATGAAGGCCACCTCGTTGATGGCGCGGTTACCAGGCATACCAGGGGCCCGCCCCGGGTAGTCCGTCCGCACTATCTGGACGAGAGGCAGCCCCCTGAAGTCCTGGCCGACCCAGTAGGTGGGGTGGCCGTCGAAGCCTCTCTTAGCGTCCTTGGCCGACCAGACCTGACTGATGGCATCGACACTTGGTTCGTCCTGCCCGAACACGGCCCAGAGTAGTAGGGCGCCCACACCTACTATGGCCAGGATGCCGACCCCCACGATTAACCTTTTCATGGTGCACTCCTTTCCTTACCTATGGGCCAAACTTATATAGTCGACCCATCCATCCGACCAGGCATACCAGCAACCGTTGAGCAAGCCGTAGCCTGCCGACTGCTTGAAGGCGTAGTCGTTCCCCCACCAGTATTCACCTTCCCAACGATGCGGTCCGTGCCACACCCAGTTGTAGAGGATGTCCTCGCGGGCCTCAACGAAACCGCCTGCCGAGCTAGAGTTTCGGGGGTAGACGCTGTGCCAAGAACTACCACAGCCTAACTGAGGCATGGTCCAGTCCTCGTGGTGGGGCGTCGCCAGGACGTAGGTGTTCCCGCAGGGCGGGTTCCCGTTGAAGTCCTTGGCCTCCCACAACCGCATGTGGTACTGCTCGTCCTGGAAGGGGGGACCTGGCTCGGAGTTGGATTCTCCGTCGATGCCGTAGCAGTAGCCGTAGGAAAACATGAGCTGGCTGCTGCCGTCATGGTAGGTCCAGTCTCCGTGGTCGGCGGCATGTTGCTCTACCTGAGCAGCGGTGGCACCCTTGAACACGACCGTGACGGGGTCGATGTAGTTGGTGGCCGAACAGGTGCTGCCCTTAAAGGAATACATACTTGTCCAGCCACCTGGGTCGAGTTCCCCTCCGTTGGCCCGGCTGGTACCGCAATACCAGTAGTTCGCGTAGTACCAGCCTTTGGCTGGATCGTAGCACAGGTACCGCAGGACGTAAAGGTCGGAGCAGCCGCAGCCGCTCTGGAACACGGTGATGCCGACCATGTAGCACTTGGCGGACGCCATCATCTCCTGCCCCTCGGCGGCTGTATACAATCCAGTCGTCGCAGGGTCAGAGTAGCTAACGGCGGGTTCAGGCGAGGTCGCGCCGGAGCCACCCCAGACAAGAAGGCCCAGGAGCACGGCCGCCACCAAGGCTAGGATTGCCTTCCTGTGCCTCACACTGATCACTCCCCTCCGTGAGAAAACTAGACAAAGATCACCGGGTATGTTCCCGGTTCAGCCCCCTTCCTAAGCAACCCTCACCTCCTTCCAGGCCGGGACATATAGCTACATATAATATGTGCTATAGGCAAGTTCGTACTAGCACTTTTTTATCTCTTTGTCAAGTTTTATAGGGTTGTTTTTAAATAAAGCGGCCGAAATAAAATACGGCAAAATCCCGCAACTTGAAAAAGAAATTAAAGAAGCTAACACCAAGCTACAAGAAGTCACCAAAGGTAAATCGGCTCTTTTATCTTCCTTGGTCCAACTGGTGTTGGAAAAACCGAACTCGCCCGCAGTCTCGCTGATTTCCTTTTCAATGATGAGGATGCGATGGTACGAATTGACATGAGCGAGTATCAGGAACGCCATACCGTTGCAAGGCTAATTGGTGCTCCACCCGGTTACGTTGGTTATGAAGAAGGCGGCCAACTGATCGAAGCGGTAAGACGTCGGCCTTACAGTGTCATACTTTTCGACGAAATCGAAAAAGCCCACCCAGAGGTTTTCAATCTCCTACTTCAAGTGCTAGAACCTGGTATATTGACTGACGGAAGAGGTAGAACTGTTGATTTTAGGAATACTGTAATTATTATGACTTCCAACCTAGGCAGCGACATTATTCAGCGAGCACCCGCCCGCCAGGCTTCGCCAGGCGAAGCGGGCGGGGTAAGCAGAAACCAGAAAGCAGATAAATTGTCGCCGATTGATAAAGAAGAGCTGATGGGCCTGGTGCAGAAAAGCTTCCGACCAGAATTTTTGAATCGAATCGACGAAATTATCATTTTCAATCCCCTTGGCCAAGAGGAAATAAAGAAAATTACGCAGCTTCAACTCGACAAAGTGGTAGCGAGATTTAAAGAAAAGAACGTGACTTTGAAGATCGGCGATGAGGTTAAAAACCAAATTGCCAAAGAAGGCTTTAATCCAGTTTGGGGTGCCCGACCGCTGAAAAGAGTAATTCAAGACCAGCTTCTTGATGAACTAGCGATGCAAATGGTTGAAGGAAAGATAAAGGCTGGTGACAGCGTGTCCACCAGCCTCAATGACGGCAGGGTAACCTTTAAGGTCAACTAAGCACCCCAGCTACTTTTCTGTCGCGTGCCGGAACCGCCTTCGATCATCACGGAGTCTGTCGGCTGTCTAGCGCGGGCGAATACCAGATCTCCAAGGCTCTCAAAGAAGAACCGTGCTGCCTCCACCGACTCTTCCGGTGGCCACCCACCCTCAGCTAATCTCTGCAGGGTAGCCAACAGCCCCTCGATTGTTTCTTGTATACCGCCGCTAACTGGCACCGGCGTCCTACCAGCCAGCCTGCTTAAGGCTTCGATAGCCCAAACTAGATTGGTAAACTGGTAGGCCTGCGCATCTCTCAGATTTCGCTGATTCAGCAGGACCGCTGCTTCCAAAGCGGCTTCGAGAAACCTTACCGCTTCAGCAAGAGCAGCCTTATCACCTGGTGAATCCATCAGCTGCTTGGAGAGAGTCGACTCTGCTCTCTTAGCCAACCAGGCTAGTTCTGTAACAACCGAGATTGGGCTATGCCATCGCTTTCCCGTCATCGCCTCCTCCTTTCACGCCGCTCGACGAAGAAAGATCAAAGTGGGCTCTACCCGGTGAACATATTGCACTACCACAGGCTGGTCGCTTAGCTCCATCTTCGCCAATCTAGCTAGCAGGCGCTTCTGATCTCTGCTCGTCGCGATCACCTTGCAATCCAAAACTGCGATTCACCGATCCGGATACCGAGCCCTCAGCTTCTCGTGTTGTTTGCCACAAAACCGAGCGCTTCTTAAAAAGCGGGTGAAATCCCGAAACGCTTCTTCCGACATCTGGGCCCGCTCGTCGATCTTTTCCATCATTTTTCTCCCTCCTTGTCCAGATTTCCTTTCTTTTCGCGCAAATTATACCATAAAAGAAAAAGGCCGATTGAAAGCTAGTCAATCGGCCTCAAGCAGCGGCTTCTGTCAATTCTTGATCGACCTCCCCTCACCTCAGACTTCGACAAAGGCAACAGTCGTAGAGGAATCTTCAGGGAGAGGTAGACCTTCTCGGTACGCGCTGGCGAAGTATTTTCCGATCGCGTCCTCGACGTCTCGAAGAGCTTCTTCCTTCGTATCTCCCCAACCCTCGACTACTGTAGTGGGAGTAACTAGCGCCGTCGCTTTATAGCCATTGTTGGCCTCACACGAGCCGATTACGACCGGGAATTCTTTCGTCATGACCCCTCCTTTCTATTCCCCGCTTGCCGCAGCTAACTTAAACTATAAAGAATTTTTTGCGAAAAGGGAAGGCTGGTTGAACGGTTCCAACCAGCCTCGATAATTTCAGCTAATGGGTCAGATCTCCACCTCGATCTCGGCAGAAGTAGCCTCTGCAGCGGAAGGAATTTCTCTGGCAAGATCAATCGGAAACCCTCGGAGTCTCTTTGCCCTCGCAACAACCTGCGTCATTTGAGCTGCTTTGACCAAAACTTCCTCGACGCTTTGGCCAAAAGCAGCACAGATACCGGGAACTGTACCTCTTAGCAGCCTTTCTCCTGATCTTCTCGGATCCTCTTCCAGCTGCCGGATAGAAACCGGAAGCTTACATCGAGCCAACTTTCCCTCCTTAACATAGGTTTGGAAAAATTATATCTCGCTAGAGATACAATTGCGGGATGTGATCTTGCGATTATATACCTAGCAAGCAGGGTAATTCAACTAGTTAATTTCCCAAAAGAAAAAGCCCCGACTAAGTCTTTAGAACTTAGTCGGAGCTATTGGTCCGGCGATCGATCCAGGTGCGGAACAAAGGCACCTTTCTGATCAATCGGGCGGCGGGTGGAACCCCAACTCACCAGACCACACCAGTTAGAAACACTAAGGCTAGTAGATCCACGTTTACCTAACTCCTTGACGAAGCTTAGGCTCAAGGCCGCTCCAGACTTGGTCTTGCCCTTCGGTTCCTTCTCTTGCCAACTGACGGCCAGCTATTGTGCGAAGAAAGGCAAGTCTAACTAAAGTGAGAAGGTCCCTCAACTGCTTCTCTTCCTTGGTCAGAGAAGCCTTTCTCTTAGGAACTCTCCTCCAAAGCTCAGCAAGTTCGTCGAGAGAAAATCCGTCGATCAGCAGGCTAAGTCTATCTGCCCGTTCTCTGGTTGCTAGAACGGCAGCAAGCTTCTCATCTAGGCTTTTCTCTCTAAAGGATCCAAGGCCACCAAAATCCTGCGGTCCTACTATCTCTCCCCACCTCCTAAGGTTTTGGTTGTACTATAGCAAAAGTTCTGCTGCTTTTCAACAAGGAAGAAGCCATCCAAAAATTTTGAATGGCTTCAATGCTGTCTCTGTCCTTTCTCAACTCTTGCTTTCAGGCGACTACGTTGACGCAAAACCCGATCGGCATCTTTAGCCAACCTTGCACCGTCTTTAGTTGAAAATCCGCCTGTTGAAGTTGGCGTGGAACCACCAAGATACCAATCGGCCAAAACTTTGATACCTATGGCGGCGGCAAGGAAAAAGGTCGTCCCAATCAGAAAAGGGACGATCATCGGGAGCAGGTACCTCACTGGCCACTCGAGTTCAAACAATCGCTTCCTCCCCCTCCCTGATCTCTTCTATTCTCCTTAGCTCCTCTTGCCAGTCGTCTCCGGTTGATTTGGCATGATCGTTCGGGCAGACCCAATTCTTCGAGACTATGAGCAGGATTACAAAAAGGGCGGCACCGCCAATTGATATCCAGAAGCCTTCTCCCTTTGTGCTTTTCCTTACCAATTGGTCTCCTCCTTTTGGAACCAATCGTCTTGACCGATAGTTGGTTGTTAGGTTAACAAACTTAACCGGGCTCGTCAATTATTTTCTAGAAGCAGCTTCTACCAGGTTCATCATCAAAGCGGCGACGGTCATTGGGCCGATTCCGCCGGGGACGGGAGTAATTTTTGAAGCAACATCTTTAACAGCCTCGAAATCAACATCGCCAACTAGTTTTTTGGTCTTAGGGTCGCGATTTATCCCAACATCAATCACTACCGTACCTCTCTTGACCATAGTTTTCTTTATTAATTTTGGCCAGCCAGCGGCGACAATTAAGATATCGGCTGATCTGGTTTTGGCACTCAAATTGCGAGTCTGCGAATGGCAGATCATCACCGTCGCGTTTCGCTTTAAAAACTCCAAAGCTGTTGGCAAACCAACCAATTTACTTCTCCCAATAACCACCACCTCTTTACCCGCAACCTGGACATCATAGCGGTCCAAAAGCGCAAAAATCCCACGGGTAGTCGCCGGAATAAAGGTGGAAATTGGGTTTAGACCATCAACATCTTTCGCAGGATCAACCAAAAGATCGATTTCATCAGATTCGATCTGCGCCGGTAACGGTTTTTGGACGACGATACCCGATACTTTTCTATCGTGATTCAAGGTTTTAACGATTTCCTCGAGCTCTGTTTGCTTGATAGTTTTCGGTTTTTTAATTAGGCGGAAATTAGCACCTATTTCCGAAGCCGCGGCTTCTTTTCGCCGCACGTAAATCTCGGAAGCCGACTCCTCTCCCACCAAAATGATTGCTAAGGTCGGCTCAATCTTAAATTTCCTAACTTTTAAGGCCAGGTCTCTTAAAATTTTATCGCGAAGCCCCCGACCATCCATTATTTGGGCGCTCATCTTAAAATCCTTTGAACCTAGCAAATCTCTGATACAAGTTTAAATAGTTTCTAACATCCAAGATCTTTTGTCGTATTAAAGCGATCCGCCGATGCTTAGCTTGATGTTCGGTGATCACCTGCCGATAAATTTTTTCTAGAAGCTCGGCCTGTCTTGCGGCGGAAAACTTGGCGACGATATGCTCCCTGGCTTTCAAAGAGAATTGTTCGCAAAGAGAAGGGTTTCCTAACAGCTGCAGCGTTTTTTGAGCAAATTCTTCTGGCTTTTCTTTAGTAAGAAAGCCGTTTTTTCCATCCAAAACTACCCCTTCAAACGCTTCATCCTCGATGACGACTACTGGCAAACCAGACGCCATCGCCTCAATTACCACTAATCCTTGGGTCTCGGTTTGTGAGGCAAAGACGAAAAGATCGGCTCCGGGATAAATTAGCGGCATCTTATCCCGACTGATAAAACCGGTGAAAATTGTTTTTTCCGAGATTTTGAGACTGTCGGCGTGATGCTCAAGCTTTTTTCGATCTGGCCCATCCCCCACAAGAACAAGCCGGGTATCTTTCCTTTGTCTGGTTATCAACTGAAAAGCTTCGAGAAGAAAATCAACATTTTTTTCTTTTCCCAGTCGGCCGACGTAAAGTAAAATTTTCGCCTCTTTAGGTAAATTTAGCTTTTTTCTTAGATAACCGGCGTGTTCCCTTCCAAAGCGATTCAAATCTACCCCACCGGCGACAACACTGATTGGCTTTGTTACTCCATAGGAAAGTAATTCTTTTTTCACCCGAGCTGTCGGAGCAATGATATGATCGGTCAAATTGCAATAAACCTTTGTGGCTATCTCAGCCACCTTCGGTCTTAAAAGGTTGCCTGGAACGTAGTGGGTATAACGATTCAAAAGGGTGTGATAAGTAAAGACATAGGGTATGTCTTTTATCTTCGAAAGTTCCCATCCCCAAATTGTCAAAGTACCACCGGCGTGGCCATGGAAAATATCGGCTTTTAACATTGTCAACCGATGAAAGCCTTTTTCTGGTAGCGGAACAAAAATCCGAAATTCTGGATTTTTATAAACCTTAATTGAAGGTAGGCGCAATACTTGCGGGTCATGATCCGAGTAAGAAGGGTACTTTGGCGCGGCAATGTGAACGGTGTGGCCGCGAGCCTGGAGGCTTTTTGCTGAAAGAGCGACGTTCTCGGCAACGCCGTTTGGTTCAGGTAGATAAGTGTCGGTGAAAAAACAAATTTTCATGGCTGTTTAAGCAAGCTTTGATATAATTGTATCAATTTATCACCTAGTATATCAAAAGTAAACTTTGTGGATAAACTTTTGGCTCCTTCTGAACATTGGAGATAGTAATCTTTATCGGTAGCAAGTTTGGAAATCATCGCGGTAAAGTCTTTATCTGTTCCGGCCAGATAGCCTTTTTTGTACAAAAGTCTATATTCTGGTAAATTTCTTAAAACCAGGGGTAGCCCCACAGCTGCTGCCTCAATCACCACCAGCCCTTGGGTTTCTTGGTAGGAAGGGAAAAAGAAAACATCGGCCAAATTATAATATCTAGGCATTTGTTCATAGGGGATCTCTTTGGTGAAGTGGAGGTTTTTAGGTTTTTCTTCGATCAGTCGATCGAGTTTTTTTGTCCCAGCTGTTAGATTTTTGATGGGCCTTCCACCCACCCAGAAGAACTGAAATCTGGGCAGATTTCTGGCGACCTCGATAAAGGTTTCTATCCCTTTTCTTGGTTGAATCTGACCAACGCCTAAAACAACGAAATCGTCTTCTTTTAGGCCCAGTAGCTTTCTTCCTTCCCGTTTTAGGTTTTGATCCCTCTTAAAAATTTTATTATTGATGGGGTTTGGCAACACCTCCAAAGGCTTACTAACCCCTATTTTCTGCAGTTCCCTTTTGACGGTTTCCGACACAGCTAAAACAAGGTCGGCTTGGTTGTAAAAAAATTTTAAGTAGGCGGCTGCTTCCGGCAGCCAGTATTTGCTCAAAACAATGCTACCAACAAAAGAAGGCGGAATTATATGGGCGCTCACGAGCGTATTTTTACTAGTCAAGAGCTTATACCAAGCAAGTGGGCCGACAGTGTGGATATGAGTGATATCTGCCTTTTTTGGTGAATTGACCATCACCTTCACCCCTTTGTTTTTTAACATCTCGGCTATATTAAGAAAGGCGGTATGGACACCATGCTCTTTAGGAAAGTAGGGCGATTCGGAAATCAAATTAACCGTTAAATTTCTCATTGTAAGTTTAACAAGGCCCGTCCTTGTCCCTATAGTTTTTTGAATTAAATTGGCAGCTTGGCCTGCTGACCATTGGCAGATTTAACTTGACAATTCGGACAATAGTGCGTACCTCGGCCACCGACCCGAATTTTTTTAATAATCGTTCCACATCGTGGGCAGGCTTGGCCATTTTTGCGAAAAATTTGCAAGTTTGACTTGTGGGCGCCAGGCTGTCCAAATAAGTCTAGGTAGTCATCAACACTTGCGACAATTGACTCACCAACCTCAAAAGTCTTGATCTTACCATACTCACTCAGAAGTCTTTGCAAAGAAGGTCTAGAAAAATCCCAAGACTTCATACTTTCGTAACTATTAATTCCATCGTTATCGCCAAATAGGTTGAAGAAGAAACGATTAAACCATAAGATGTTGGCTAACTTTCCTTCCTCGTGTTTTGGCTCACAAATCACCAAGGCTTTAGCAGACTTTTGGGCTTTGCTCAAGAGCTCCTTGTGATTTGGTAAAATATGGTGCAAAACATCAGAAATAACAGCAACATCAACCTCCGGGAACTCCACCTCAAATAAGTTTCCGGAAACTACATTCAATCCCTTTTTTCGACAATAGTTGGCAAAACTGGAATTTGCTTCTATCCCGACATATTTGCAACTTGGATCCAGATATTTAGCAAGAACGCCACTTCCACACCCTAAATCTAGAACCTTTTTGTTTTTACCTACCAAACTTGCTATGAGATTGTAACGTTTAGAAAAATTACTGCGGTGAATAAGAGACAGAATTTTCTCATAGATTACTGGATTTTTGTACAGAAAACTGGTCATGTCGTTGACACCTCAGGCAAAGATAGAATTGAGTTTACTCCTCATTATTCTGCCCTAACTGCTTTTGCTTCATAAGCTTTGGCATTCTGGGCAAAAGTGAGTTCCACGGCCCCCAACTCTGATTTTTTTAATGGCTGTACCGCAGCGGGGACACGCTTGGCCATTTTTGCGAAAAATTTGCAAGTTTGGCTCGTGCTTCCCGGGCTGGCCGAATAGATCTAGATATTTATCAACACTTGTCCCTCGATCAGCGATTCCTTCTTTAAGGACTTTTTGGATGCAGGTGTAAAGCTTTTCGATTTTTTCGGCTGATAAGTTTTTCGCTCTCGTCTCCGGGTGAATCTGGGCGCACCAAAGGGATTCATCAGAATAAATATTCCCAACGCCGGCGATGAGATGTTGGTCCATGAGAAGGGGTTTGATTTTAATCCCTTTGCTTTTGATAATTGCGGTGAATTTTTCCAGGGTGAAATCGCTGGTAAACGGCTCGATGCCAAACTCGGCTAATAAACCATCAAGCTCGCCTTCATCTTTTAGAACCCGCAGCCAGCCAAACTTCCGCAGATCCGCAAAACGGAGTTCTTTGCCGCGATCAAGCTTTAAAATGGCGTGGGTGAATTGGTCTTTGGGGTCGGACTGGTTTCTGTAAAGCAGCCGGCCAGTTAATTTTAAATGGACAGCCAAGGGGACGGAATCAACATGAAATATAAAAAGCTTTGCTCGGCGGCTGATCTCTTTAAATTTCTTCCCAACCACCGCTTTCTTAAACGTCTCCGGATCTGGCCACAAAGTCTTCGGCCAATCATACCAAATGTCAGTGATTTTGTGCCCAATCACTTGCTTTTCAATATCTCGTTTTATTGTCTCAACCTCTGGGAGTTCTGGCATCGGCTTATTTTAACATCTTGCTAAGCAGCTCAACAACATTATATATTAAAAGCGCATTAAGAATTCAAAGGCAAGATGAAAAAAATAGCTGCTCTGGAATCGAAGTTGTTGGCGCTGCTTGTCTTTTTCGCCTTACCCCTAGGTGTAATAGCCTTGTTCTTTCCTTCTCCCATAAAAGCTTATATTATTTCGCCTCCCTCTTTAAACTTCGAAAAAGTAGTAGACGACAGCGGACTTAACGGAAGAGATGTGCATTTGCGATTTGGAATTTTTAATAATATCTTATACGCCGGTGTAGGCGGCGCTACTAACAGTGCTTCAATCTATAAAAGTTCTACCGGAGCCGAAGGTTCTTGGAGCGAAGTAGCTTCTTTCAGTAATGATGATCGCTATGTTAAAGACCTGGAGGAGTTCGGCGGCTATTTTTATGCCGCTACAGCTTCTGATCCGTCTGATCTTACTGCCGCTGAAATTTTACGGAGTAGCGATGGTGAAAACTGGGTAGATGTGGTTGGCGATGGTTTTGCTGATCCAGGCAATTTTGAAATCGCGGCGTTAGAAACCTTCGGTGGCTATTTGTACGCCAGTACTAGAAATTTGGTCGGTGGCCAAATTTGGCGAAGCCAAGATGGCACGAATTGGGAGCAAGTTGCGGTTGATGATTTAAGTGCTACTGACACAGGGGTTATGACTTTATTTTCCTTTGGAAGTTATCTTTATGCCGGTACGGAGAACTACACGGAGGGCGCTTCAATTTACCAAACCTCGAACGGGATGGATTGGTCACAAGTTGCTGACGGCGGCTTAGAAAACCCAAACAACGATGGTGTTTTTATAATTGTCTCCTATCTAGGCGTTCTTTATGCTGGAACCGCAAACACTACTGACGGCTTGGAGCTTTATTACAGCACCGACGGAACTGGGTGGTCAAAAGTAGATTTAGCTGGTGATTTTGATACTCTACCCAACATTTGGCCTTCTCTCCAGCCGACAATTGTCAATGGCGTGGCTTACTCTGGGACAAGAGTGTCTACCGGTAGCGCTAGACTTTATGCCACCGATGGGGTAGACGCAACCCAAGTGGGAGCTGATGGTTTCGGCGATCCGTACAACTTTGCTTTGTATGCTTTGACTTTTTTCAAGGCTCGAATTTACGCTGGCTTTTCGAATACGAATGAGGTCAATTGTCTACAGATATGGCGATCAGAAGAACTCCCCACGCTTAGTATTACCAATAACCAAACCTTGGCAACTGCTTTGGTAGGTAAAAGTTATTCGGTCAGTCTTGATGAATCCTACGGCACACCTCCCTACACATTTAGCCTCACAAGTGGTTCTTTACCACCGGGACTTTCGCTTTCTTCTTCTGGTCTGATCTACGGAACCCCAACCCACAACTCCTCTTATACCTTCACCGTCCAAGTAACCGACAGCGGTTTTCCCGCCCAAACTTATACTAAAACCTTTGTCTTGGGAGTATCAACCGGTTTGCCGGAAACTGGCATAGCCGGGGGGAAACAATCTTCGGAAAGTTATAACCTGACGATACTTGCTATCCTTTTAACCGCCATCGCGGTTCTCAACCTTGCGAAGTACAAAAAATTTAATATAACGAATTTATCAATCAAAAGGATGCCGCTTTTCGGTCGGGTTTTGTTTATCGTTATTTTGAGTGTGGGTCTTGGCGTATTGTTTAATATTCCTAACCAATCAAAAGATCCAGCAAATATCTCCTTTTCTCTGAAACCGGTTCAAGCAGCAACGCCGGCCGCTTCAGCACCGCCAAGCGATCTTGACCAAAGATTTCAAAAATTTGGCCTCTCAATTGAAAAAATTGGCCTCAAGGTACCGATCACCGAAAATGTTGATGGTTCCAGCAAATCCTCCTATGAAAAGCCGCTCCTATTGGGTCTGGGACACTATAGAGGGACCGCTCTGCCGGGTGAAGGGAGCAATATCTTTTTATTTGGTCATTCAACAGCCGGTCCAGTTACCAATGCTTACTACGGCTATACCTTCGCGAAAATCTCAGAACTTGCTCCCGGAGACAGGGTTATCCTGGTCAGAAACGGGATGGAATTCACCTACAAGGTTACTGAAAAAAGCATCATCAGTAAAGACAACTTAAGTGTGCTTGATCCAACCAGCGAGGAGGTCTTGACCTTAATGACTTGCCGGTTAGGCGGAGAATCCGATCAGCGCCTTATTGTCCGAGCTTCTTTGATTTGATTGTTTTCAAAATTTCCTTATCTTCCCTCTCTCCCTTTGTTAATAGAATATCCATTTTTTGTTTTATTACGTCTTCAAAATCCTTAATTTTTTTAGTCAAACAGCTATCCTCATAAGTTCCTTTTTCTTCATCCCTTAGACCAGATCGTTCTTGTTCTAATCTCACTAAATACTCAGCAAATCTCATATAATAAATTGGATTATCAACTATAGCCTCCGCGCAAAAAGGCCAAGGCGCTGGAATGTTAGTAAACTCCTCTTTTACTAGCTTTGTCCAAAGTTGTAGAGAACGGGGCAGGTGATAGAAGTTTGTCAGAATACCTATTTCTTGGTTTTCTAGTTCCTGTTTAAGTGTGTTGAAAACGGCTACCAAGTTGTGTTTTGTACAAGGCAGAGAAGGTATTTTCTTCGTTTTAATTGAACGGTTCTCTCGCTTGAGAAAGTTATACATGTCGGCTACCTTCTTTGAAGTTTGCTTTTTTGTTTTCTGATCATAACCGCCGACCAAAACAAAGGTGGTATTAGGGTATTTTCTAGACAAAGCAAGGGCCGCCTCCATTCTAATCTGGCCGCCCAAGTACACATTGTTTTTGAAATCAGGAAATTTACCATCAGGCTCCTTCGCCTCGGCACAAAGGACAATTATGAAGCGGTAATTTTTTTCTTTGCTCATTTTACTGACTATCAACCGAAATCTAAGACTTTCATCTCTCCCCAATCCTTTCCTACGTTTAATTCAACAACTAGCGGGGCCGAAAGTGGAAAGGCGGTTTCCAAGCTAGCCAGAAGTTGGCTAGCGCAGAGCGCGAGAATACCTGAGAAACCAAAGAGCCTGAAGGTTTCGAAGTTATGAAGCGCTCTATAGTTTCAGCTTACGAAGTAAGCTTAAAAGGCCGCATTTTCCCCCACGTCTTTCCCACTTTCAATTCTACTACAAGAGGCACCGATAATGGGAAGGTTTCCTCCATGATTTCTTTAATCATTGGTGCGACTCCTTTTAACTCATCTTCCGGCACTTCAAAAACCAACTCGTCGTGGACTTGCAGGATCATTTTTGTACGCTTTCTGCTTTCTGCTAACTGCTTGCTGATTTCAACCATCGCTTTTTTGATAATATCCGCCGCTGTGCCTTGGATTGGCGAATTGACGGTGATTCGTTCGCCAGCCCGCCGAACCGTCTGATTGGCGCTGCGTAGTTCCAAAACATAGCGTTTAAAGCCTCCCAAGGTCTCGACAAAGCCTTTTTCATAGGCATCACGCAGTGTGGTAGCGATCCACTCTCTTACTGCCGGAAAGCGCTCAAAATAGCGGTCGATAATTTCTTTCGCTTGTGCAGGTTCGATCTTAAGCTGTGTCGAAAGACCAAAAGGCGAGATTCCGTACATTATTCCAAAATTAATCATTTTCGCGATGCGGCGATCTTCTTTAGTCACTTGACCATCTTTTTTACCCAAAACAGCGATTGCTGCTTGACTGTGAATATCTTCTCCTTGTTCAAAAATCCGCTTGAGTTCCCGGTCTCCACTCATATGAGCCATTACTCGCAGTTCAATCTGGTTATAATCGGCGGAGAGAAGTCTGCACCCGGCCGGAGCGATAAAAGCACTGCGAACCTCTTCCCCCAGTTCGCCGCGGATGGGGATATTTTGTAAATTGGGGGTTTTTGAGGAAAGCCGTCCCGTCCGGGTGACATCGGTATGGAAAGTGGTGTGAATTCGGCCGTTGAACCCAATTTGGACTGGCAAAGCATCGACATAAGTGGATTTCAACTTAAATAGCTCTCGGTATTCCAAAATCATCTCAATCGCTGGGTGAGCTGCGATCAGGGTGGAAAGGGTCGCTTCATCAGTCGATTTGTGGGTTTTGATCCGCGTCGCCCGCTCCGGAACTAAGTGGAGCTCGTCGTAAAGAACGGTGGCGAGTTGCCTAGGCGAGTTGAGATTAAATTCATGGCCGACCTGCTTATAAATTTCTTTTTCCAAAGAATCCAGTCGTTCACCGATTTTCTTGGATAACTGCGCTAGTTTCTCTTTATCAATCAACACTCCGTAAGACTCCATCTCCCGAAGAACTTTTTCCAGTTCCTCGTTAGTACCCGTCTTTTCCTCTTTTTCTTTATCGAATAAACCGACTTGACCTTCTGGTTGTTCTTTAGGAGCTTTCCCTCCGAATCCAGGCAACTTAGGAATAAGGCTTTTGAATTCCAATTCTTCAAAAAGTTTTAGCGCCGCTTCTTTGTCGTAGTCAGCGAGGACACATTTATTTAACTCCAGCTTAATTGGTGCGTTGTAATCCAGAGTGGCCAGTTTTTTCGACATTACCGCTGCTTCGGCATCGGCTCCAAGCAGTTTGCGGGTTTTCTCGGGGACTTGGTTTAAATTTTTATAAATTTGCTCGATGGTTCCAAACTGTTGGATTAATTTCGTCGCGCCAACCCCGCCGATCCCCCGCACGCCGGGGATGTTGTCGCTTGGATCACCGGCCAAAGCTTTCAGCTCGACCAACTGGTTTGGCTCCAAACCATATTTTTCTTCAACAATTTTTTGGTCGTAATAAACTACATCGGAAAAGCTTTTTCCCGGGCTGTAAACTTTTACGCCTGGTTGTACTAGCTGAAGTGTGTCTCGATCTCCCGTTACGATAATTATCTCTAATTCCTTTCCTAGATCTTTGATCTTAGATCCTTGATCCACGATTGTCGCAATGATGTCGTCCGCCTCATAGCCAGCCAGTTCAAAAATCGGGATATTCAAGGCCTCGACAACTTGTTTGGCTCGAGGCAGTTGTTCATGCAATTCATCGGGAGCGGAAACCCGCTGGGCTTTATAGGCGGTGTATTCTTGGTGGCGAAAGGTGGGCTCGGCAGTATCAAAAGTGACAGCAATATAATCAGGCTTAATATCCGCAATTGCCCGCAGAAGCATGCTGGTAAAGCCAAAAACGGCATTGACCAGCTCACCTTTCGAAGTCGTCAACGGCGGCAAAGCATGATACGCCCGGTGAAAAACCGCATGGCCGTCTACCAACATTAGTTTCTTCATCACGAACGAATTTTACCTTAATTTGACACTCCTGTAAATGAAAGGTAGTATAGTACAAACTTCGCTGGAAGAGGAGGGAAGAAATGTCGGTGGAGTGGGATCAAGTCAAAAGCGAATTAGCGGTAGATATAGACCAGCTAAGAGCGTTGCCACGCTCTGACCAAACCCACTGGCAGGCTCATATCAAAATAAGGCAGTTGGCCGGCCGTACTATCGGGCTAGTAATAGCGAGAGGCTATTACTCTAAAGCCTCGATTCTCGACTGGGAAGTAAAGGTGGTATCCGTATCAGCTAGGGAGACCACTACCCGCCGGTTTTTGTCCCTCCAAGAGCCTCTAGAAGACGCGCCGTTTGTCGGAAGAAGGCCAAGGCAGGAGAATCTCACTGCTGAACTTGTGCTGCAGACCTTTGTCCAGTGGCTTCGTACAGGAACAGTGCTCCTCGGCTGGGCAAAAGGAGTACCCGAGGAGTCCGAGGAAGAAAGGCTTCTGAGAGAAGCTGTGGCATCATATCTCGAGCCTCTACCAGTGTAGGGGCTCTTCTCTTTCTTAGACAAAAAGAGAACTCACCGAACGCTTTTGGTGGATTCTTTTGATCGCTTCGGCGAGAAGCGGGGCGACGGAAACGACTTTTATTTTTTTCGAAGGTGTGCGTAAAGGAATAGTATCGGTGACAAAAACTTGTTCGAGATCCGAATTTTCGATCCGATCGATCGCCTCCCCGGAAAAAAGGCCATGAGTCGCGGCGGCATAGACAGCGGCGGCCCCCGCCCGCTTTACCGCTTTTGCCGCCTCGACTAAGGTGCCGGCAGTATCAATCATATCGTCAATGATAACTACTTTTTTACCCTTCACATCACCAATTACATTTACCGCTTCGGCTTTATTCGGTGTATATGGATCCCGTCTCTTATCAACTATTCCAAGCGGTAATTTAAGCCGGGAGGCGTAGGCTCGGGCCCGCGCCGTACCACCGACGTCAGGAGCAAGAATCACCAAATGATCCTTAAAATATTTCTCCAAGACTGGGATCATCACATAGCTACTGTAAAGATTGTCAACTGGAATATTGAAAAAGCCCTGGACTTGATCTGAATGAAGATCAATACAAACTACTCTATCGACACCTGCGCTTTCTAGCAGATTAGCGATTAATTTGGCGGAGATCGGAACCCTAGGCCTATCCTTCCGGTCTTGTCGAGCATAGCCAAAATAAGGAATCACGGCCGTAACTTCGGAGGCCGAGGACCGGCGAAAAGCATCGGTAGCCACTAAAAGCTCGACAAGGTGGAGATTTATCGCCGGTGGGCAAGTTGGCTGGATGAAAAAGACGCTTCTTCCACGAACATTTTCATTAATTTGGATACGAATTTCGCCATCGGCAAAATCTCTTATATCAATGTCACCTAGTTTTACTTTAAGATTTTTGGCGATCGCCGCAGCTAATTTGGGGTTGGCCCTCCCTGTAAAAACCCAAAAGTCGGAATTCATAAAGCAATCTAATTTTAATCGTTTGGGGATCGTCTGGCAAGATCTTTTTCTTGATCTTGCGAATAAATTGATTGGGGATTATTTTAAAATTTCACTTCTCCGCTAGTTTCTTCCTCGACCGGCTCCGTCTCTCTTTCAACCATATGTTCTTTCACCTGGTGGAGCTTTTCCCCTCGTTCAATAATTTCTTCAAATTCGTCGCCTTCCAAGGTTTCTTTTTGAAGCAATTCACTTGCCACTAGATCAAGCTTTTCTTTATTTTCTCGAATGATTTTCTTTGCCTTGGTGAAAGAGTCGTTAATAATTTTGCCTACCTCATCATCAACTTTTGCGGCTAGGTGCTCGGATAGAGGTTTTGGATCACCAAGTTCCCGCGCTAACCAGGGGTTTTCTCCCCGCACGCCGGTAGCTTGTGGTCCAATCGCCCCCATTCCAAACTCGGTAACCATTTTTCGGGCAATATCCGTTGCTTGCTGAATATCGGAAGCGGCCCCGACCGTAAATTCGTTGAATTCAATCTCTTCGGCGGCACGGCCGCCGAGAAGAGAGGTTATCATCTCTAAAAGTCGGGTTTTTGTCTCGTTATAACGATCTGTGGAAGGTGGGATAATGGTGTGACCGCCGGTCATACCTCTAGCAACGATGGAAATACGGTGCACCGGATCCATGTGAGGAAGCATTTTAGTAACTAAGCCGTGGCCTGCCTCGTGGTAAGCCGTGATTCGTTTTTCTTCCTCCGTGGTCATTCTTTTTTTCTCTGGGCCAAGTTGGACTTTCAAAGCCGCCTCTTCCAAATCTTTAGTATCAACCTCTTTTTTGTTATGTCTCGCTGCTAAAATAGCAGCTTCATTTAGCATATTTTCTAGATCCGCACCGGAAAACCCTACTGTTCTTTTTGCCAATTTTTCGATATCTACATTTGGTGCCAAGGGTTTATTCCGGGCATGAATCTTAATTATCGCTTTCCTTCCTTCAATGTCAGGTAAATCCAGGGTGACCGTTCGATCAAAACGGCCCGGCCGCACTAAAGCCGGATCAAGCATATCCGGTCGGTTAGTTGCCGCCATGACGATGACATTATCATTGGGCTCAAAGCCATCCATCTCGACCAAAATCTGGTTCAAAGTCTGTTCTCGCTCATCGTGTCCTCCACCGATACCTAAACCGCGTTGCCGACCAATCGCGTCGATTTCGTCGATAAAAATAATGGCGGGGGTATTTTTCTTGGCGTTTTCAAAAAGATCGCGCGCCCGGGAGGCGCCAACACCGACTAGCATCTCCATAAACTCACTACCGGCAATCGAGAAAAAGTGAACATCGGCCTCACCAGCGACAGCGCGGGCCAAAAGGGTTTTGCCGACGCCGGATGGTCCAACCAAAAGGACACCTTTGGGGATTTTGGCACCAAGGGTGCGAAACTTTTCTGGCTGTTTCAAAAAATCGACTACTTCCCGCAATTCTTGTTTTGCTTCGTCCACCCCAGCAACATCGGAAAATTTCACTACCGATTTATCTTTACTAAATAGCCGTGCGCGGCTGCGAGCAAAAGATAGAAGATTATCCCCCGCCCCTCTGGCTTGACGAAGGAAAAAGATAAAAAAGCCGATGATAATCAGAACCGGCAAAAACGTGGCAATCAAATTGAAGATTGTCTTGGAAGTGGAAGTGTCACGAATATTTAAAGGGGCGGCCTTGGGATCGATCCCCGAATCCTTGAGGATCTCAACAAAGTTTGCCCCTTCTTCCTTATTTGTCTTTATCTTCGTGCCATCTTTAAGTTCCGCTGTTATTGTGTTGCCATCAACTGTGACTTGCTTAACCTCTTGTTCTTTAATCAAGTTCAGAACTTCAGATAGATCCTTTTGCTCACCGCCCTTTTTTGGCAGGAGAAAAGAACCAAAAATAAAAGTGGCGACCAGAGCCAACACGAGATAAAGAGCGATTGTCCGGATGACGTTTTGATTTTTACCTTGTTTCTTTAAACTTTCCATGTTTTGGTGGCGCGGAAATTATATCTCGCTAGAGAAAAATAGATCGCTTCGCGCTCTGCGTCGCTATCGCTCCTACGCGAGATGTAATCTTGCGATTATATCACCGAAAAGATTGGGTAGCAATAAGAGTAAAAGGTTGCCAGAGTAGCTTAAATGAGACCCATCGCTTCCTTTGCCAATTTAAGAGTTTCGGCTGCCTCTGCCTTTGCTTTTTTGGTTCCTTCTGTAAGGATTTTTTCGACAAGAGCATCTTCCTTTTCAAATTTTGCCCGTCGTGCTCTAATTGGCGCCAAGAACTTGTTTAAAGCCGCGGCTAATTTCTCTTTTACCTCGATATCTCCTACCTTACCTTCTTTATAACGGCGTTTTAACTCCTCTACCTCCTGTTTATTGTCGTTAAGGGCATCGTGATAAATAAAAACCGGGTTCCCCTCCACGTGGCCGGGGTCAGTTGGGTGAATCCGAGTAGGATCAGTATACATTTTCATTACTTTTTCGCGCACCGTGCTTTCATCGTCTGAGAGAAAAATTGCGTTGCCAAGGCTTTTGCTCATTTTCTGCTTTCCATCAATTCCTGGCAAAATAGCGAAATCTTTTGGAATCAGCGCTTCCGGTATTGGGAAAACCTCCTTGTAGGTCGAATTAAATTTAGTTGCGATCTCCCGAGTTAGTTCGACGTGACTAGCTTGATCTTTGCCAACTGGCACTAGGTTGGCCCGCACCATTAAAATATCCGCCGCCATCAAAACCGGGTAAGAAAGTAGGCCCAAAGAAGGGTTTTCAATCTTCAAATCGCGCATGACATCCTTCAGGGTCGGCGTTCTTTCCAAGCGTGGTTTTGTAACGAGCATGGAAAAAATCGTGGCCAGCTCTGCCACTTCCGGCACCCTGCTTTGAACATAAAAAGTTACTTTCGCCGGGTCTATCCCCACCGAGAGCTGATCCAGTACCAGATCTTTGATATTTTTTTGAATTTGAGAAGTATCGGTATTAGTCGTTAACGCGTGCAAATCAGCCGCAAAAAAGAAGCACTCGTATTCGTCCTGAAGCTTTAAGCGATTTCGGAGCGACCCTACATAGTGGCCCAAATGAAGCTTGCCTGTAGGTCTATCCCCTGTTAGAATTCTCTTTTTCATAAATTATTTTCTACTTCTTTTGTTTGGCCGCAAATTCCCGCCTTACGAGCACGCGTGAGATGAGCGCAGCACAAAGCGGAGAGGGAAGGCGGAAACTGACTACCACAAAAGTGGAGGAATTTCCGAAGGCTTCCGTTCCGCGACTGCAAGCGAATAGCGCGCGCAGTTTGGGCGGCAACTTTGGCGTTACCTTTTTTGCAAAAGGTAACAAAAAAAGTATATCAAAAACCCACCTGTTTGACGAGTTGGACTATTGATTGCATAATAGATGTATGAGGGTTCTTGGATTAATTGGTCTTTTATTGGGCGGATTGATACTAGTCTTTTTGGCAACAAAACAACTTGGGTTATTAAATAGCCCGACTAACACCACCCAACCAATAAACCAAGCTTCTAATATCCAAGCCCAAGCTAATCTAGATGCAATCGCAAAAAAGTTAAATGTTTATTATATTGAAAATGAAAAATACCCAGTTGATCTAAATGAGCTGGGGCCAGCCGCCCAGGATTTCAGTGTTTTTGAATATCAACTTTGCAGCAATGACAAAGCGATTGTCAAATTGGGTTCAACCACAATGGTCCTCACCAACGGCAACGCCGTTTTGGATGAAGCTGGTGGTTGCCTATAGGTAGTTGAAGTTAATCTATGATCGTCGGATAGACAGTTATTTATTTCTTAAATTGCTCAAGGCAGTCGCGCTTCGACTTCTCTAGGCCTGACGGTATTCTCTCACATAGTTCAGGATTATTTAACTGAGCCGCCGCCTCCTCAAAACAGTGGGTTTCCATTACATCTCCTTCGCGTTGTAGGCCAAGCTTTTCGCATATTTGTGCGTCGTCTGTTTTGCGAAAGAGGTACCTAAAACATTCCTGCAGGGACCAGTCTGGAAAAACCGTTTTCGGATAGAATTGCAATTCGTCATTAAGCCCTTTACCGATGCACAAACTGGGGTTATTATTTTTTAATGCTAGAGAGGAGATGCATTCATAGCTATAGGGACCCGTTTCTAATTTTTCACATAATTTAATGTCGTTATTCTCAACCGCAAGCTCAACAATGCATTCCATTTTTTCCTGTTCCTCGGTAACACCTGGGCATAAATCCGAGGTTTTAAGAAGGACTTTTTTGCTGCAATTGGTCTCACCAGCCTTTACAAAATCTTCACAAAAGTCCCAACTGCTATGCGGCCAACCTTTTTCAAATTGGGCTTCCATACAATTTCGTTTATCGTACTTCAGCATGTCTGTGCATATAGACGCATCTTCCAACTCCATAGCTACAGCCTCTACACAATTCTTATAACCGCTCCAAATTATTGTTTTCCTTTTCTCTCCTTCCTCCTTTATCTTCCCACAAAGAGAGATATCCTTTCCTACAACTGCTCTTTGTGTTAGATCATTTATTACTTCTGGCAATTGATAAGATCTAATAATGAAAAGGCTTGTATAGATAGCAACACCAAAGACGAAAATTAAGCAAATTTTTATTATTTTTGGCAATAGATTATCTTTCCCAAGGTAATAAATAGACGATAGAATCAAGCAAAAAAATATTTGGATAACTATTGGCCAGTACCAGACAGGTTGTACAATATCGCAACTGGCTGCTACGGGGTCAAAGAGACCAGTCATGCAGTAATAACTGTAAGAAAAAATTCCATGGAGAAGAAAAATTAAAATAGATAAAATAATCGGCCATATAAAAAGCGCGTATTTTTTTTTCGCTTAGTCGTGGAATTAATAAAAAGGTTAAAATATAAAAAGGAGAATAAAATAAAAGGACCGCCCCAAAAATGGAAAGCGGCTTACCCGGTGATAAACGAAACCCTACCGTATTTAGCCAAATTATTAATATAATTCCGAAAGCAAGAAGCCAAAAGGCAAGAGCGCCGAAGATTATATCTCTTTTATTTGGGCCAGTTTTTTCTTCAACTTCCATAAATTAGGAAGCGGTCTTTGTCGCGCTAATAATTTTTAGCACAAGGAAGGCGATGGCTTTTCCCTTTGGATCTGGTTTTGGCTGCTCGAGATTTTCCATACCCTCTTCTCCCATTATACCTTCTTCCCAGCAAAACAAAAAGCCCCGCGGATATTTTGGCCACCTTTTATTAGAAGTGGTTTTGTGTTATCATCTCTCCGTTATGTCTAAAAAAGTTGCTGCAACAATTAGTGAGCCCAGGCTTGTCCTTGATAAGAGGGGGAAGCCTTCTTATGTACTACTTCCTTGGGAAAGATTTAAGAACCTCTCGCCCCAAGAAGCAGAAGGGCTAGATATCGTTACCGATCAAACTTTCAGTCGGGAGTTCAAGGATAGAGTCCGAACGCATCTTTTAAAGAAGAGCCCTCTTGAAGATACAGTCTCTCTGGACCAATTCGTAAAAGAACTTACCTAGTAGTAGATGTACAAGATCCATTTAGAAAGGGCAGTCCAAAAAGACCTCCGAGGTTTTGAGAGGAAACTCCAAGATCAACTTCTTAAAGCTTTCAAAACAATTGCCGCTGACCTATTCTCTGGCGAACCTCTAAAAGGGGGCCTTTCTGTTTACCGTTCCCTTCACATTTCGTATCAAGGAAAGCAATACAGAATTGCCTATGTGATCTATCAGAAATTGCAGACTGTGGTAGTGATAATGATTGGGCCAAGGGAAAAATTCTACGAACGCCTCAAAGCTAAAGTTTCCAAGAGATAACTAAAATTCTGTAACAGTGCCAAAGCGATCATCAAGCTCGGCTCAACTACAATGCTCCTCACCAACGGCAACGCCGTCTTAGACCCCTCCGCCGGCTGCTTTTAACTACAGTCGTCCTTTAACCTAAACCCTCACACCATTTCAAAGCCAAGGGGATTTCTTCGATCAGATCGGAGGCGGAATACCAGAAACCGACCTTTTCTTTTAGGCGGTCGCCGGCGAGGCCATTTAAATACGCCCCAGCACAGGCGGAAAGGAAATTGTCGTTTTTGCACATCAGGGCGGCAACTAGCCCTGCCAAAACATCGCCCGTCCCCCCTTTGGTCATGCCAGCATTACCAGTCTCGTTGATTTTACATTCTGTAGGCGAACAAATAAAATCAGTCTTGCCTTTGAGCAAAATCACGATCCTCCATTTTTTCGCCATTGCCGCAACCTTTTCCGGCGTTGGTTTTTCCTTAAACAAAATTTCAAATTCTTTCACGTGCGGAGTCACAACAACATTTTTATTAAACAAAGCAGGATCGACTACCTTCAAGGAATCGGCATCAATCAAAAATTTCGTATCGCTGAATTTCTTTAAGAGGTGGTCAGTGACCTCTTTCGTCTCTGGATTATCGTAACCTAACCCGGGACCAATGAGAATACAATCGGCTTCTTGGGCATAAGAATCTAGTTCCCCTGGTAAAACAGTGATAAATTCGGCCAGATCTTCCTTCATTTTTTGCAGCAGCTTTTGATTTTCTGGCGTGGAGTAAAAAAAGACTAAATCAACTATTTTTGAGGCTATTTTAGCCGCCAGCAGTGGTGCCCCATGGAATCTTTTTGAACCCCCAACGATTAAGAGCCTCCCATTATCGCCTTTATGAGAGAGGGGCTTGGGTTTAGCTAAAAGTTTTATAATGTCCGGTTTAACTTTTTCCACACCTTGATTTTAGCTTAAATTTGTTTGAGATTCTAGATCAAGAGTCAGGCAGCGAATCCCACCGCCGCTTTTTTTGAATTCGGAAATATCCAGTTGAATTACCTCGTATCCAAGATCCTGAATTTTTTTAGGCAACTCTCTCGCACCAGCGGGCATTACAAGCTTTTTGCCAACCGCGACACTATTGCAGGCAAAATTTAATGCATCTTCCTTGGAAACTTCAATTAAATTTGGAATCAACTTGGTAAGTTTCTTCAAAGAATCTGTATCAAAAGCGGCTGGATAAATGGCGGCGGTGGTTCCATTTAGCGGCAGGAAACAAGTATCAAGGTGGTAAAACCGTGGATCAACGATTTTAACCGAAACTAATCTTTTTCCTAGGTATTTTCTTAGTTCCCTGTGTCCTGCCAGATTTGCTCTAAATCCATACCCAACCACCAATCTGTTTCCTAACCATAATGCTTCGCCTTGGCCTTCAAAGTAGGCATTCGAATCTATTTTTATAACTTCATAACCTTCCGCCGCAAACCATTTTTCAAAATAGTTAGACTCGGGTTTTCTCTCTGGATAGCGGAAGTTGGCTAGAATAATCTTTTTATCCTCGCCTGCCGCCCGCCTGCCGGACGGGCAGGGCGAGGCAGGAGTAACCAAACCAGCATTAGCGGTAAAAACCATATCCGGTAACTTTTCTATTGGTTCAATAGTTCTTACTTTTACTTCTAGACTTTCGTACGCACTCGCCAAGTTTTCCCACTGCTTTTGAGCATTTATTTTATCCACAATATTACTTTTATCCATCCAGGGATTAATTTCATAATCAATGGAAAAATAGGTTGGTGGGCACATTAAGACTTTCATAATACGGGAGATCCTGGAGGTACGTCTTTTAGGGGTACTAGACAAACTGGTTCCCCATCCTGTCCTTCAGCGCATAAAATCATACCTTGAGATTCCACTCCCATAAATTTCTTCGGTTCGAGGTTGGTTACAATGACAAAATTCTTACCAATTAATTCTTTTGGCTCGTAATATCGGGCAATGCCGGCGATTATTTGGCGTTTTTCGCTACCAATGTCAATCTGTAAATTTAACAAGTTTTGTGAACCTGGGACAATCTCGGCCGAGAGAACCTTGCCTGTCCTAAGATCTAATTTTTTAAATTCTTCAAAGGAAATGTTTAACATAAAGGATGGTGGCTGGGGTGGGATTCGAACCCACGACCAACGGCTTATGAGTCCGCTGCTCTACCGCTGAGCTACCCAGCCAAATTCTAGAGTCCGCTGCCCTGCCCCGTAACTTCGCTCCTTGCGAGCGAACCTGTAAGTTTCGGCGCAAGGTAAGAATGTTTCGGGGTTTACAGCTAAGCTACCCTGGCATATATTTTGGATTATAGCAAACGCTTTATAAACACACAAACCCCAAAGCCTTAAACTTTGGGGCTGTGTTGGTTGCGGGTGCCGGATTCGCACCGGCTTGAGCGAGATTATGAGCCTCGCGGGATTCTAAACCCCCCACCCGCGTCGCGCCAAACGCGACTGGCCCGTTTGACGGGCCGCCGCTAAACACTATTTTAACAAATCTTACCGCTGGCGTCAACCACCGCAAGATCTGGTTTGACTTTACCCACGAAGTATCATATGATGAATTTGTGAAGGCTCAATCTGTATTTGACTATATGCTCATAAGCCGGATGATTAATTCATTTCGTAAAACTATCAATCCTCCGTACAAACCAGCCGATTTTATTACCCTTTTTTTAACCTTATTTATTTTCATTACTATTCCTCTGGTGGTAATCGCCGCCAGTAACCAGCAGAGTTTAAAAAGCCAGGCTCAAAGCCTCCGAGAAGCCTCTTGCCTTTTCCCAACCAGTGGAGAAGACAAAATCCAGCCATCTGTCTACTTTGAAAGTCCGCTAGAAGGAGAGCGCTTGGCGGGAGAAAGTTCCTTAATAAGAATCGCCGCCAAAGATAACGTTTGTGTGAAAAAGGTTTCCCTTTTGATTGATGGAAGCCCTGTCAAGACATTTACAGAGGGGCCTTATGAGTATTTATGGAATCTGCGCAGAGCTGAGCCCGGAAATCACACCGTTAGTGCCCAGGTGGTGGATTATTCCAGCAACTTCTCGATGACTTCGGTTTCGGTTTTTCGCGGCGTGAAAGGGATTTCTCTACCTTAGCGGAAAAGAAAATCGATCCAGGCTTCCCAATTTTTTCTACTTATTTTTTCATTCTCTAGCGCTGCTCCCTCTTGACCAAAAATCACGTAAAGAACATCGCCGGGTTTTTGAAACCCGAGTTTATCACGCGCTTGTTTTTCTAAGAACCCAGGGCTTTTTTTCTTCTCCAAATCGGCTTCCAAATCTTCTTGCTCCTTGGTAAGTTTGCCGGCTTTACTTTCTGCTTGGTAAATTTCCTTGAATTTGGAGGTTTGGTTGTAGATACTTCTAGCGATTGCCAAGCTTACAAATACAAAAATTATTATTATGATTAGCCGCAAGGTTGTCCTCACAACTTAATTATACACCGCCAAATCTTCTTTAAAGCAAGGTAAGGTGCTTAAATTATGTGTAATCCCATAGTCTCTTGACAAGTACTTTCCAAGAGTGTTAAAATTTTATTTAAACGGTCCGTTAAGCTATGATTCCAGTTCACGAAGCGCATGGTAAATTTGTCGATCATTTGAAAAATCAGGGTCGCAGCAGTGCGACTGTTTTAGCCTATGGTAAGGATATTGAGCAGCTCGGCGATTTTCTGAACGAACTAAATAAAAACCGTGTTAGCGAAATTAACCTTAAAGATTTGCAAGCGTTCATGGCTAAACTCTCCAAAGAAGGCTATACCCCCAAAAGTATCTCCCGAAAGACCAATTCCACCAAAACATTTTTTCGCTTTCTAAAAATAAATGATTTTATAACCGATGACCCAGCTACCTTACTTGAACACCCTAAGTTTGAAATGAAACCGCCACGAATCCTTTCTAAGACTGAGTACCGGGCCCTGCGGGATGCGGCGCGGGCTGACACGCGGATGAGTGCGATAATTGAACTTTTGCTGCAAACCGGGATTAGGATTGGAGAGCTGGCCCGGCTGAAAATCACCGATGTCAAATTTAGCACTGGTAGCAAAACCGGTGAACTCCACGTGCCAGCCGGAGAAAGTTACCCAGACAGGACTGTTCCTCTCAACAAGGCTGGCGAGACAGCTTTGAAACGCTATCTGGAGATTCGACCAGCCACCCGCGACGATACTTTGTTTGTAACCAAAACTGGGCGGCCACTTCTTGTGCGGAACATCCGAACGGCGATAGATCGCTATTTCAAACTGGCAGGAATCCGTGATGCGAAGGTAAATGATCTTCGCCACACTTTTGTTGCTCACCACCTGATGGCTGGTACTTCGCTGGTTTTAGTCTCCAAACTTGCCGGCCACAAAAGACTGGCCACTACCGAAAAATATCTTAATCTCATCCAAGGAAGACTCGAAGAACCAGTTAAACTCGAGGAACTTTAAGGGAAGCGTCCTAAGAGGGGGGCCCGAAGGCTTCCAGCTTGCTTTCCGCCACTTTTAAGGGAATTTCACCGATTACATTACCGTCGATTTTAATTTCTACTACATAATCCGCAGGCTTTGGAAAATTGGTATTGATTACCTCAACAATAAAATTAAAATTTTGGCCTTTTTCCGCAGGTAGATTTACCTCGCGCTCGTGGACATCACCAAGCACCAGCGAGCCAGTTTCTTTGTCGGCGATATTAAGGCTCATTTTAAAATTTTTCTTATCTGGGGCCACCGAACCAACAATGACAAATTTGGGATGGGTAACCGGAAATTTGGCCGCATTAATTGTCTCAAAAACGCCAATTATGTTAACCTTTTTATCGATTGACAAAAAGGCGTAATCACAAAGCAAGGCGTAAAGAAGTTTCATAGGCCCCCCTATTATATCTCGCTAGAGAAACAATCGCGAGATGTAATCTAGCGATTATATCTCGCTAGAGAAACAATCGCGAGATGTAATCTAGCGATTATAACAAAGTTTATCTTAATTTGTCTCCCGACCAAAAACTTGGTAGAGTTATTCTAGTGGAAAATATTATTGAGGTTGAAAGTTTGAATAAAAAATTCCCACCTGATACCCACGCTTTGATCGAATTTAATCTTCAAGTGGAACGGGGTATCACTTTCGGATTACTTGGCCCAAATGGTTCGGGAAAAACAACTTTAATTCGAATTTTGGTCGGAATCTTAAAACCTGACTTGGGCAAAGTGATGGTTATCAGCCCATCTTTACATTGGAGTGAGCGGGCGGCCAAGATTGGTTACATGACTCAAAGCCCTGCTCTCTATCAAGATCTTACGGTCGCAGAAAATTTAGATTTTTTCGCAACTATCTATGGTCTTTCTGGGAAAGAAAAGAGAAAAAGGATCGGCAAGTTAATTTCCCTAGTTAAACTGGAAGGAAAGGAAAATTCGCCAGTATTAACTTTGAGTGGCGGAATGCGGCAAAGGGTTTCTTTAGCGACCAGCTTAGTTCATAACCCGCAGTTAATTTTTCTCGACGAACCCACCGTCGGTATTGACCCATCATTGCGGCTTGAGTTTTGGGATTACTTTAGATCTCTCAATAAAGACGGGGCCACAATCGTGTTATCCACCCATGTGATGGAAGAAGCGGCCCGGGCCGATGAGTTGGCTCTTCTTCGCGATGGACGGCTTCTCGCTCAAGGAAAAGTTGAAAAACTATTATCTGACACAGGCACAAAAAACCTAGAAGAAGCCTTTTTGGCCTTGGAGGGTGGATGAGCGCGAGAAGAATTTTTGCCGTTGCTAAAAGAATCGTCAGGCAATTTGCTCACGATCGCAGGACGTTGGCTCTAATCGTGATTGTTCCGCTTCTTCTGCTCTCCATCTTAGGCACCCTATTTAAAACAACCAGTATTTTCGATGTTGGGTTTATTAACCAAGATAAAGGTGTCGCAACACCTTTTGGCACCGAAAAATTTTCTCAGCAGATTGAAGGATCATTAAAGGATAGCCCCAACCTAAAATGGCACAAAAGGCAGCTACCAGAAGCTAAAAGTGGTCTTGAAGCTGGATCTTTAGACGCATACGTAGCGCTTGGTGAAAATTTTAGCCAAGATATTTTAGATAAAAAAACTCCGCCGGTTGTCATAAGATTGGAAGGCTCGGATCCAAATGCCTCCCAACAAGTTTTAGGTTTGATTAACCAAACCTTAACCAACTCATTTGCTGGGGCAAAACCAGCTGAAATAAAGATCGATTATCTTTACGGCGGCGAAAAATTCGGTGCCTTAGATTACTTTGCGCCGGTTTTCATTGCCTTCTTTGCTTTTTTCTTTGTCTTTCTTTTAACATCCGTTTCTTTCTTGCGAGAGCGAAACCAGGGGACAATTGAGCGGCTTTTTGCCTCGCCGGTGAATAACGCCGAGATTGTCTTTGGTTATTTTCTTGGGTTTTTAATTTTTGCTTTGATTCAGTCTTTAATCGTTTTATTGTTCACTATTTATGTTCTTAATGTTCATTTTGTTGGGAATCTCTGGTTTATTCTAATAATTGAACTGATTCTGGTTGTGGGGGCGGTTAATCTAGGAATTTTTCTTTCCGCCTATGCTCGGAATGAGCTTCAGGTAGTCCAATTTATGCCTCTAGTCATTATTCCCCAAGCCCTGCTCTCTGGCTTTGTTTGGCCAATAAAATCCATGCCGGCGATTTTGCAATGGCTCTCTTACGCCATGCCTTTGACTTATGCTAATGAGGCTCTAAGAGATATTATGATTAAGGGAATGGATCTAGCTAAAGTAAGCTTTGATATCTATGTTCTATCCGCCTTTGCCCTGTTAATGATCTTTCTGGCTGGAGTTTCCATAAGAAAAGGGATTTAGGCTTAATTACTTGTAGTCAGCTTGTCGAACTATGAAACTTTCCTGGAAAGAGATTTTGATAATTGCTGTTTTAGCTGCTTTGGCTACAGGGTTGAGTTTCTTCTCTAGCCTCAACGTTTTGGGGCCTAAAGAGCCCAATGGTATTATATCAGTTGATTGTTGGTGGTGCCCAGTTGGCTGGCCTTTTCCGTTTGCCCACACTCGTTTAGGGCAAATATTTTTTCATCCCCTGCCGTTTTTAGGCGATCTAATTTTTTACTCTATTCTAATTTTGATTGGCTGGCTAGTATTGAAGCTTATATTTCAGAAAATCAAAAAGTAAATTCAATTGGAGATATCAGTAGAGCTTCGTGAGTAATCTACCAGTTAAGGCAAACCAGGCCACACCCACCACCCTTCGCTAAAGCTTCGGAGTGGTGGGCGTGTCAGGGATCGAACCTGAGACCTGGTGTTTATATTCGCAAGAATACATCTTGCGCATGTATCTTGCTTGCACAGATTCCACAATGATCTAGCCAACTAAGGCCAATGGTGGATCGGGGTGGATTCGAACCACCGACCCCCACTTTATAAGAGTGGTGCTCTACCGCTGAGCTACCGATCCACTATGGATCGGTCTGTGCTGCGCAAGATATAAGACACCCGCTCTAACCACTGAGCTACACGCCCAAGATTGTGATACAAATTGTATCATAAAGGACAGTCTTGATTCAATTTCTTCCTTAACAAACAAACCCCCACCCTTTTTTTATAGGGTGGTCGCTTAAATCATACTTGATGATTCCGCCAAGAGTAGGCGAGGGTAGACTACTCTTGGCTATTCGCCTGTTTCCCCTCTGGAAGAGGGGATCAACCACCCGGAGGGCTTCTCTCCATAAATTGCCTCCTTTACCCTTTAATAGGGCGACAAACTAAACACCGGGCTTGTCACTAAATCTAACAATATTATTATCAAATTTCTGGGAAAAAGCAACAAACCAAGGGGGCGTTGGATGTCTGAAGAGTGGTGGTTATGGTTTATTATATCTAATCAGTAAATTCTTGACAAAGCATTTTGCCGTTGATCCCCCCATCAATCACACCGACTCCAAGGTGGCCAAATTCAGGCCGTAAAATATTAGCTCGGTGCCCTGCCGAACTCATCAGACCTTGGTGGGCAACCTGGACACTTGGTGCATAGGCTAGATTTTCGCCGGCGGCGCTGTATTTAATACCTGCTTGGTCCATCCGATCAAATGGGGAGGCGCCTTCCGGTGTATAGTGGGAAAAATAACCTCTTTCAAACATATCCAGACAATGGGCTTCGCCGACCGCCTTCAATTGTTCGTTCCAGACTAGAACCTCTAAACCAACCTTTTGCCTTTCCTGGTTGACGAGATCAAACATTGCCTTTTCACTGGTCGGATCGGCAGTCAGCTTTATCTCTTTGGGAAAATCAAGACGCACCGATTCGCTGCTAAGTGGCTGGGGGGTAATCAGATAGGCTAAATTCTTGTAGGGCAGCCTGTTTAACATCGCCTCAATTTGCGGTTGGTATTTTAAAGCCCGAACCAGAACATGTTTTCCCCACCAGGAATCGGCGACCACCTCCCGAAAAGTTTCTTTCACCGGTAAAATAAGGGGGAGAAGTAAAAATAAACTAACCAAGGAAAGGCCGACCAAAACTGAAGGGAAGATCCCTAAAATTTTATCGACGGTTAAAAAGCCCTGAAGGGTCTTATAAAGCGGTACGAGCAGAAAGTGGAGCCGATTAAAAATAAGACTGACCATCACCTCCACTATAATTAGTATCATGAAAAAAGCGACCACCACGGCTAGATTTTCACTCCAACCAAATTTACTGGCCAGGAAAGATCCTACTTGAGGATAAAATAAAAAAGCCGCAGCGAAAGAAATAAGGGTACTAAAAGTATTTAATACCCCACCAATAAAACCGATTTGATAACCTTGCCAAAGGAAATAAAGAAAGAAAAATAAAACAATAAAATCGATAAAGTTAAAACCCACCAAAAGACTCCTTTTTGACTTACTCTAAAGAATCCCCAACCTTTCCTTTGCTTCGTCGCTCACCCTGGATAAATCCCAAGGTGGATCAAAAGTAATCTTTAGATCAATTTTGCCAATGCCCTTTATTTTACCCACTTTTTCTTTAATTCCTTGATGAATAACCGAGCCTAAGGGACAGCCGGGAAAGGTTAAGGTCGAGATAATAGCCACATCGCGACCTTCCACCTTAACATCATAGATCAAGCCTAGATCTACTATATTAATATGTAGTTCCGGGTCAAGAACCTTCTTCAACTGATCGTAAACAACTTCTTTAGTAATCACGAAAGGCTATTATATCTCGCTAGAGAAACAATCGCGAGATGTAATCTAGCGATTATACTATACTGAAAAAAACTCGGCGATCTACCTACCAAGACCTGCTTAGCGGGTCCAAGAAAGTTCCTTGGCCGCTTGCTTGGGAGAGACTGTATTGACAAAAATACCACTACCCAGTTCAAATCCACCTAGCACTTTCACCCGAGGCATCAGCCGCAGGTACCAATCGTCTCCGTGATAAATATAAAAATTAAAAGGAAATTTTTCTCCTAAGGATTTTTCTAGTTTTTTTAAAACTTTGGCGAGCAGCTCTCCCAAATCTTTGATTTCAGCATCGGATATCTCACTAAAAAATTTGCCGCGTCTTTTTGGTAAGAACCAAACCTCATAAGGCCACTCACTCGCCGAAAGAGTAAAGACTGTAAAATAGCGACTCTCGTGGATGATATTTTCCGGGGCCGGGGCGGGAGCCTCCTCCAGGTGAATTTTTTTAGGAACGACCACGAGTTGAGCGTGGGGATGCGGAAGCGAAGCTGCTGCTTTCACTCCATAATTGTAAAATATCACTACCTGCCCCTTATCTTGCCACTGACTAAATCTTTCCTGATAGATTCGGAGCAACTTGGAAGTGTATTCTGGTTCATAGGTAAAGAAGCTCCCCGCATGATCTGGCGAATCAATAATCACCTCATGGATCGGAGCGAAGGGGTATTTGTTGGGTACAATCCGGATTTGCCAACCAGGCTTGTTTTCTTTCCCCTTATCAAGGCGGTAAACTTCCGGTGGGGTAAGGGATTCGTTGCCAGCGCAAAATGGACACGGCGGCTCTTTCCCCTTGGCAATATCAGGACGGGCGGATCTTTTTGGCGCAATAATCACCCATTTGCCGGTAACTGGATTTTTTAAAAACTGGTAAGATGCTTTCATCCACTTAAAAACTTGCGGCATTCTTCAACAACTTGAGCAGGGGTATAGGAGACCTTGAGAAGATAACCATCGGCACCCATGTCAAAACCTTCTTTAATAATCGTTTCTTCACCAAGATTGGTGAGAAGCAAGACCGGGATTTTTTTCGTCAGCTCGTTTTTCTTTAACTGCTTTAAAACATCGAGGCCGCTTAGCTTGGGCATCATTACGTCAAGTAAAATTAGGTCGGGAAGTTCTTCACCCGCTTTTAGAAGGCCTTCTTCGCCATCGACAGCCAAAACTACGTTAAACCCGGACCTGCTTAATTCCTTGTTATAAATTTCTCGGACCGATTCTTCGTCGTCCACGACTAAAATTTTCTTTGGGTTACTTGGGTTATTCTGACGCATGATTACCTCTTACTATAATCGTAGCTTTTCGAGGGATGGATTGTCAAGCAATTAGGGGGTTGCTGGAGCTTTGAAGAGGTAGCCAATGAAGTAACCGATCACAGCCGAGAAAATTCCAATTATCGCTATTTCCGCACCCGAGCGCTTCCAATCCCCAACTGTAATTCGGGCTTTATAAGCACCGACGATAAACAAAGTCAGGGCGGAAATCACCAAAGAAACCCAGATCGCATTACTTATCGAAATTTTCAGTAACGGTGAGAATAAAAATGGAATCAAAGGAATCAAGGAACCAATCATTGCTGCCACACCTACCACGGCACTAGAAATAAAAGCAAATTTTGTTTCTACTGGCTCAATACCAAGTTCAAATCTCATCATTTCCGCCAGCCATACTTTTTCGTCAGAGGTTATTCTTTCAACAGCGTCATCTAGCAACTTTCCGGAAAAGCCTTTTTGCTGGTAAAGACCGCGCAATTCCTCCTTTTCTTTTTCTGGAGTCTCTTTGATTTCCTTTTTTTCTTTTTCTAACTCACTATCGTACATGGATTGCTGCGCTCGGGTGGAAGTATAAGCAACCGCCGCCATCGAAATACTTTCGGCAAAAGCGCCAGCCAAACCACCGGCCAAAATTATCCGCAAATCGCCGGAGGCAACGGCAATCCCAAGAAGCAGTCCTAAAACATTGACCAAGCCGTCTTGCCCACCAAGAACAATATCTCGCAGCGTAACCTTATTTTCGGTTTGATGCTTTTCGGAAGGCGAAATTTTTATTTTATAGTCTGCTTCCATATTAGAAATTATTTTAACACGTTTTTCAGCGCTTTTTTCAATACTTCCCAACTAAGAAGCACACAATTTAACCTTGCTGGGCTCGGAGTTATTCCGACCAAACTAAGCACCTTAGCCGCATCCAATTTTCTGATTTCTTCAATGTTCTTACCTTCAATATAAGAGGCTAAAATAGAAGCGCTCGCTTGGGAAATCGCACAACCATTACCCGAAAAACCCACTTTCTTGATGATCTTGCCCACTGGTCTCTCCCTTCTGCTGACTTCTAGTTGAAGTTGTAACTTAATCTCATCGCCACACAATGGATTTACCAACCTCGCTTCCAAATCCGGATCCTTAATTTCTCCCCGGTTTTTTGGGTTTCGGAATATCTCTAACAATGTCTCTCTGTATAACTGTTCCTCAATCATAAACTTGACCTAAATCTTAAAGATCTTTTTCGCTTTTTCGATCGCCGGAATCAATTTATCAACCTCTTCTTTCGTGTTGTAAATGTAAAAAGACACCCTTGCCGCCGCTGGAATTTCCAGAACTTTCATCAACGGCTGGGCGCAGTGGTGGCCACTCCGAATGGCGATTCCTTCGGTATCCAAAATCGAAGCCAGATCATGAGGGTGAATTGCGACCTTGCCATCTTTGACAATGTTGAAGGAAATCACGCCGCCTCTTTTTTCGATTTCCTTCGGGCCATAAATAATTAAATCAGGAACTTTACTTAATTTTTCCAGTGCATAATTCGTCAATTCTTTCTCATGCCCTCGAACATTTTTCATACCCAGATAGCTTAAATAATCAACCGCCGCACCCAAACCAATTACTCCAGCAATATTTGGCGTTCCCGCTTCAAATTTCCAAGGGATATAATTCCAGGAAGACCGCTCCCAGTCAACTTCCAAAATCATATCACCGCCGCCAAGAAAAGGCTCCATTTCCTCAAGTAACTCTTTTTTAGCGTACAAAACTCCGACCCCAGTTGGCCCAAGCATTTTGTGTCCAGTGAAAACATAAAAGTCTGGTTTGATATTCTGAATACTCACCGGTATGTGCGGCACCGCCTGCGCCCCATCGATTAGCACCCTCGGTGCAAATTTATAATTTAGAATGCAGAACTCAGAAATTTCCTCGATTATTGCTTTGACAGGATTAATTGTGCCGAGCACGTTGGAAACATGGGTCCATGCAACAAGTTTTGTTTTGGAAGTTAAATAACTCTTTAATTCTAAATTACCTGCCCGTCCGGCAGGCGGGTGAATTATCAATTCTGAATTCCCATCGATTGGGATAAATCTTAACTTCGCGCCAACCTCCTTTGTCAGTATCTGCCACGGGACCAGATTTGAGTGGTGTTCCATTTGGGTAAGAAGGATTTCGTCACCTTTCTTGATATTTTTCCTTCCCCAAGCATAAGCCACCAAATTTATCGCTTCGGTAGCATTGGCGGTAAAAACTATTTGGCGGCTGTCTCCGGCATTGACAAAATTGGCAATCTTTTTTCGCGCCGCTTCAAAAGCCTCTGTTGCCTCCTCCGAAAGTTTATGCACCCCCCGATGGACATTGGCATTGTAATTTTTGTAGTAATCGGCAATTGCTTCAATTACCTGCTTTGGTTTTTGACTGGTGGCAGCATTGTCAAAATAAACAAGCGGCTTCCCGTAAATTTTTCTCTTCAAGATCGGAAAATCCGCCTTGATTTTTTCAACATCTAAACTCATAAGCTAAAGTATTTTACTGTTTGGAATCTGAATTTACAAGGCATAAGGAGTCTGGGCGAGGAGGGGGAAGCCGCGGCTATAAACCGAGCTCCTCGCCGTCGAGATATCACAAGCCGGGCGACAAGAGATTCCCGTCCATGTCGTAGATGCCGAAAACCTTTCCGTCGGGACTTTTCACTAGAAAGCCAGTCGATTGCCAGTGATCTGCGATTCCTTCCTGGCCGGCTCGAAGAGCGGCGCTGTGTGTTTTCGCATCCGTTGTGCTGGTGATCTCCTGCCCTGATTGATCCAACACAACCACCGTCCATGGACGGTTTTCCAGCGTAGGGATCCCAGATGTCATGACATCGACTTGGAACTTGTCCCCTAGCCGCTGGTGCAACTCCTTGACCCGCTGACGGATGGATGGAATCCAGTGCAGGCGAAACCCAGCGAGAACATTCCAATGCTGGCGCCAGCGCGTGCAGGACATACTCCACACACCTCGTTCCGCGTGGTCCTTGAGCGCCTCATAGAGAGCCGGTTCGTACGCCTCCATCACGAATAGCTTGGCCGTCTCTGCTATTCGCGAGTACAGAAGTAGCAGTACAATCAGCCCCAAAAGGAACAGAGCTAAAGCTGCCACTGCGGCTCCGAAGAGAAAGTCAGCGTTCATTCGTCTCCCTCCTCACTCCGGCGTTTTCCTTGTCGGCCCCGTTGCCGTGGAAGTATGGCTTCCCCGCCATCTCCCGTTGCCTTGGGACTCGACGTTGAACTTGCCGGTAGCGTTTGTTGCCAGGGATTATAGCACAAATATTGCGGAATTACAAAACTATGGGTCAAAAGTCAATTGGAGAATTGATTTACAAGCAGGTCAGATCTCGACAAAAACATCCTCACCCACGATTTTTACGGGGTAAGTTTTGAGGGTCTCTACGGCTGGTTCGGTAATTACCGCGCCGCTCTTTATATTAAACTTACTACTATGGCAGCCGCATTCTACCTCTTCTCCTCTTAGATAACCGCTTTCGCTCAAAAGGCAGCCCGCGTGGGTACAGATATCACTGGTGGCGAACACTTGCGTACCAAGTGTGTGGAGAGCGATTCGTATCCCACCGACACTCACTGCTTTTATTTCACCCTCCTTTAATTCGGCCAATGTGGCCACCTTCACAGTCTCTGCCATACCACCTCCTAACATTAATCTTACAGGGTTTGCAATCAGCAATCAATCAGCTATTTAGTAGCCGGATGCGAATCGCGTAGATACCGCCTTTTTGAATCCTTTTTTCATAATCTTCCATTGAACTCAGCCTCTTGACCGCTTCTTCAAAGCTAGCCGCCTGCGGAAAAACATTCTCCACCCCCTCTGTCTTTAAAAATCCTTCAGCTGTTTTGTAATGCTTAACGTATTCCACCTCAACGTTGACTTGTTTAGCAGTACCAACATTATAAAAAGTGATCAGGTCGCCCCGTTCGATTTCTTCCAACCGGTGCGTTCCATATGGCGCCCTGGGCACGACTTTTATCGTTCCGCTAGACAGAGGCTCAAAGTTTTCATTGGTGGTGTGCATCAGCCAATTACGTTTACCCTTGACGATTTTATAGGCATCCCAAACCCATTTTGAAAAAGGCGAGAACTCAACGGCAATTTCTTCACCTTCGCTAAATGTTCTCCAGCGAATATCTGGAAAGTTTCCTTCGTTTAATTTAAAACCACGCACACTCCATTCCTCCCCTAACTTAATCAGTTGGTTCCCGGTTGGTTCCAATTTAACCACCCAACCTTGGATATGAAAAACTGGTGATCTTCGATCTAAATCATAATTTCGATCACCAGTCTGGCTATATTTTTGTTCGAGTAGAAATTTTTCCCAAGCCATTAGTTCCCGGTGGAGAATTTTTTCTTCGCCCGCGCCTTCGATATAACTTCCTACCCGCTCGATAGCCTCCCTCTCTTTAACTTTTTTCTTGTAGGTAGCCCGGGCGGCCAAAAGACCAACGATAACCGGAGTAATAAGCGCAGAGTAATAAACAGCTGGGAATAATAAACCGAGGGGAGATTCTGACTCAGGTGATGGAGGCTCAATCGCTTGCTTAACCAGAAAAAATAAAAATAGAATGTATACTACTAATAAACCTCCGGCTAAGAATAGTACACTTTTTGGAGTCAGTTTCATCTACCTTCTATTAAATTCCTTTTTGGGAAAAATTTCCAGTTCTATCCCGCTTCGCTAAAGCTACGTGGGACTTGGTCTAAGCGACGGAGCCAACCATCTCCAGTTGAATCAACCGATTAAGCTCTACCGCATACTCTAGTGGCAATTCTTTAACGATAGGCTCTATAAAACCGTTAACGATAAGGCTAGTTGATTCATTTTGGGTAATTCCTCTGCTCATTAGATAGAAGAGCTGATCTTCGCCGATTTTGCCGACTGTCGCCTCGTGAGCGGCTTCGACATCGTTTTCTTCAATTTGCATAGTTGGGTATGTAGACGCATAAGAATCCTCGTCTAAAATTAAGGAATTGCATTGGACGTGGGTTTTCGATCCAGAAACTCCCTTAACCATCTTGACCAAACCTCGGAAAGCGGTTTTCCCGCCATCTTTGCTGACCGATTTAGCGACAATTCGTGAAGAAGTGTTTGGCGCCAAATGAATCATTTTCCCCCCGCTATCTTGCTCTTGTCCAGAACCAGCCAGAGCAATTGAAAGTAGTTCCCCACGCGCCCCTTCCCCTTTCAAAAAACAAGAAGGGTATTTCATATTCACTTTCGATCCTAGATTGCCATCCACCCATTCCATCGTCCCATCTTCCTCGACGAAGGCTCTTTTCGTCACTAGATTGTAAACATTTTTCGACCAGTTTTGAATCGTGGTGTAGCGGCAGCAGCCGCCTTTCTTGACAAAGATCTCAACGACAGCGGCGTGAAGAGAATCGGTGGTGTAAATCGGCGCAGTGCAACCTTCAACATAATGGACCTGGGCGCCTTCATCAACAACAATTAAAGTTCGCTCAAACTGGCCCATCCGCGCGGCATTGATTCGGAAATAAGCCTGAAGAGGACCATCGACTTTGACCCCTTTTGGAACATAAATAAAAGAACCACCACTCCAAACCGCAGAGTTTAACGCGGCGAGCTTATTATCCGCCGGTGGAACGGCCTTGCCAAAGTATTCTTTAAAAATTTCCGGGTATTCTTTCAAAGCGGTATCAGTACCAAGGAAAATCACTCCCCTAGATTCCCATTGTTTCTTCAGGGAGCTATAAACTACTTCACTTTCATATTGGGCTCCTACTCCGGCCAACCATTTTCTCTCGGCGGCCGGGATACCAATTTTTTCATAGGTGTCACGAATCTCTTTTGGTAAATCCTTCCAGCTTTTTCCTTTCTGCTTGATCGGCTTAATGTAATAGAAAATATCATCATAATCTAAACCGGTTAGATCAGCACCCCAGGTAGGATGTTTCTTAACCTTAAAAATTTCGTAGGCACGCAATCTAAAATCCCTCATCCACGAGGCTTCCGCCTTTTGGTAAGAGATTTCTTTGACAATATCTTCACTTAAGCCTTTCTTAGCTTTGAAAACATATCTTTCGGGTTTGGAAAAGCCGTATTTTTCCTTGTACTCGGTATTAACCTTAACTAATCCTGTTTTTGCCATAAAAATTATTAATTCTTCCTTCTTAATTCTTAATTCCAGAGTACCCTTTTTTCTCAATCTCCTCCGCCAATTTATGGTCGCCACTTCTCACTAACCTGCCATCAACCAGCACGTGGACCTGATCTGGTTTGATATACTTTAAAATTCTCTGGTAGTGGGTGATTAATAAAATCCCAACCGCTGGTCCAGAAACTTTCTTAATCGCATCGGCAACAATTTTTAGCGCGTCAATATCAAGGCCAGAATCTACTTCGTCTAAGATGGCGTGTCTTGGCTTCAAAATGGCGAGCTGCAAAACTTCGCTCTTTTTCTTTTCCCCACCGGAGAAGCTATCATTAACGCCGCGTGAAGCGAAAGACTCATCGATCTTTAGTTGCTTCATTTTGCTTTTTAAGCTCCCGACAAACTCGGCCGGAGCTTTCTCCTTTTTCAAACTGGCTAAAGAGCTTCGCAGGAAATTAGTGACGGAAACTCCAGGCACCGCTACCGGATGTTGCATGGCTAAAAATAAGCCTAAGCGGGCGCGTTTATCTGGTGGTATATTAGTAATATCCTTCCCATCAAGCAGAACTTTGCCAGCTGTAATTTGATACCGCGGGTGGCCGGCCAAAGCTAGCGCCAAGCTAGATTTACCCGAACCATTCGGCCCCATCAGAGCATGGACTTCTCCGGGTTTGATCTTAAGAGAAACGCCTTTGATGATTTCTTGGCCTTCGGAGGAGACGTGCAAATCGCGAATTTCCAACATAAGTATTTTAGTCTAGCACAACATCCCACGACTTTCTACTTAAATTGGTTGACACACCACCTCGGCTTCCAATAAAATTTATATAAGACCATGAGACCTGCCCTAAATCTAATCAACTGCTATCGCGATCGGATAATCCAGCTCTTAGTTGTTGGTTTCCTGACCGCTTTTTTAATCAGTCAAGCGGCTGTTCTTAGCCCCCCAAAAGTAGTGGCGGCTGAATCCTCGGCACAGTATGGGTTGGATGGGCCCTTTGCCGTAACCGTCTGGGGACTTGTGGATAAGAACACCCTCTCCGTCGAGATAACACCAAACATACCGACAAAAATTGTTTGGCAAAGCGGTTTTACCCCCTTGATGCAGCGCTTAGTGATCCAACCGCAGGGTATTTTGAAACCAAATTCTATTTATTTTGTCCGGGTAGATATTAAAAATTGGTACGGCGCTACTTCTGCTACCCAACTTGTGGCAAAAACAGAACCACTGCCCAGAGTCCTTTCGATCAGCCCATCGCCCAACAAAGAGGACGTCCCACCTGATACCGAACTCGTCTTTGAAACGGATAAAACTTTCACCAGCAGTGATTATGAATTCGTAGCCGCCCCAAATTTTGCTTACGATATCCGAGTAAAAGGTTCAAAAATATTGGTCAAACCAACCAAATGGCTAACTTCCGGGCAAAACTACAAGATTTATCTCTTTCTCAAATTGATCGGCTCGGACATGGTGTTACTTCGTTCGGACAGCTTCACGGTGGTTCCTCCCCTCCAACTAGCCGTTTCCAGTCCAGCCAATGGCGTGGAATCAGTGGTCAAACAAGCTGCTCTTAGTTTTTCGTTCAATAAAGCGGTCGAGAAGCAAACCTGGTTAAAATCTTTTAGTATCACACCAGCGACCGATGGAAACTTTTCTTGGCAAGATGAAAAAACGATCATTTTCACCCCAAGCTTGCCGCTAAAAACCAACACTGCTTATTCGCTAAAGATCTCGTCGGCCGCTCTTAAAGGGGTTGATGGTTCTCGACTGGATGCAGATCTAATCATAAACTTTAAAACCGCTGGTCCGGTAAAGGTAGTTGGTTTTTCGCCAATCGGCAGTCTTGTCAGCCCCAACTCCCCCATAAAAGTAGCTTTCAATCAGCCGGTTGACCAACCTTCCGCCCAAGAAAGGTTTTCGATCGCCCCCGCTTCGAATGGAAGCTTTAGCTGGGAAGGAAACACTCTGGTTTTCCGATCCAGCAGTCTTTCTATGCTCACCACTTACCGGGTGGGTGTCGCGGCGGGCGTAAAAAGTATCGGGGGTGAGGACAGCGTTGAGGGTTTTAGTGCTACTTTCACCACCACTAGTGAGCGGACCAGGGTAATTGGTTATTCTGTTCGCGGCCGGCCGATTACTGCTAGTTATTTTGGAATCGGACCAAAAAAGGTCCTTCTTGTCGCTGCGCTTCACGGCAGTGAGACAAACACCGGAGCAATGCTTTCCCAATGGCTAAATTTCTTAAGGGCAAACCAGGCTAGCATTGGGTCCGATCGAACAATCATTATCGTACCTTATGCCAATCCAGACGGAAGGGCCGCAAACAGTCGGTTTAACGCTAATGGGATCGATCTCAACCGAAATTGGAGCACAAGCGACTGGCAAAGCCAGACCTACTGGTTGAACAATTCTTATCCAAGCGGCGGTGGCCCCTATCCTTTCTCTGAACCAGAAACGACGGCTTTGCGAGATTTGATAATAAATGAAGCACCGGCCGCAATTATCACTTACCACTCGGCTGCCAATTTAGTCATTGGTGACGGGGTTGCCCAAAGTCTAGGAGACTGGTACGCTAGTCAAACTGGTTATACCCGCAGTGGTAGCGGTGTTGAGGACCCGGGAAGTTGCCTTTCTGCTCTCGGCTATTGTATCACCGGTACCCTAGAAGAATGGGCGAGCGATAGAGGTACTGCTACAATTGTTGTCGAGATGGCTTCAGCTAATCTTTCTGAATACGAACGCAATCTTCCGGCGTTGAAGGGTCTGCTTACTTTACCAATTTGACATAGCTTAATTCTTTAACCTATAATTTAACTAATGCCCGAGCATCATCATTCTAAAATAGAACACCTCCTGATCCACCTTGTCGCTGCTTTATTCACGTTTTCCACCATCTCCGCTGCATTTTTGGCTTATGGAGTTTATCAAACCACTCCAACACCAATTGTTACACCAACAAGTGTAATCTCACCAAAAATTGCCCAATCTGCTGGCCCGGGCCATTTTACTTGGGGGCAAACGTCCTGGACCGGCGGAACTAGCACTTCCTCATTTGCTGTACCTTGGAACACAAGCGGCGGTTGGGATAAGTATGTAAGTGCCGCTAACGTCACCATCGACTCAAACGGGATTCATGATGATGGTTCTGGAACGGGCCAACTAATCTCGACTATATTTGATTTAGGTACAGAGAGGCTATCATATGTAATTCCTACCAACGGTGGAACGGTTGAAACAAGGAGCGGGGACAGTACATCAGCGATTGAGTCTGCTTCTTGGGGTACTCTTGGTTGTCCGGATAATCATCGGTACACCCAATATAAATTAACCAATCTCCCATCCGGTTATTATGGCGTGACCCAAGTAAGCTTTGGTTCGATATTAGTGGTGATATTAGGAACTATTACCGACGCTTCAACAGGCAACCCAATCACTGGTGCAACAGTTTCTTCTAACGGAACTAGTACTACCACTGCTTTTAACCAGCCAGCTAGCCGATTTTCGTTGATAAAACAAGTGGAAGCGGCGGGTCAGCCAACCCCAGGGTCTTATACTCTCTCGCTTGGCTATACGGGTACGACAAGTTATAACATTACCGCTTCGGCCACTGGTTATCAAAGTCAAACAAAGACTGTAGGCGTCGATCCATATGTTGGGTGCAGCTATAGTGCAACTGCCAATTTTGCCCTTTCAAAACCGACAGGTGTGCCTCCTTCCGGCCAAACATCGACCAAAACCAGTACAACCCCAAGCGTTAGCCTAACTGAGTTTCAACAAATAAAACTGCCGGCGGTATTCACCGCTGCTGGGTCGACAACTACTGATCTTTCGAAAGTGACTGACAACAAAAAGGTCGAAAGTTTTACCTTGGATATCCCTGGGAAAAACAAGATTATCTTTAAAGAAGCTTTAGATCTTTCTGCAAAAACCACCGCCGATGCACTCAAAGAGCTTGATAAGTATATCAAGATAGCTAGTGTCGGTATGATCGAACTTAATTCCAAGACTTTGCCGGCTTTAAATAAAAAGGCCGCTTTGACGATGTCTGGACTTAAATATTTATCTACGCCAACTGTTCTTGTTGATGGTAAAACCGGCTCTAAAGGAGTGGTAAGCAGTATTAAATACGCCGGGGGTACTTTGACTTTTAATGTCTCCCATTTCACCAAGTACGAGGCGGCGGCAAAATTTGAACTTTTGGCGCCTGTTTCAACCTCTATTAGCAGCGCTAACACCATCGTCAAAGTAAAAATATCTGATCCCGAAGCGGTCGTAACCGGTACATTTAATGAGGTAAATCTAGCAAAAATCTCACCCGACCCGAAAACTGGTGAATTTGTCCTTGAAAAACTTGTCTTCAAGGAGGGTGAGAACACCTTGAAGCTTTCGGGACAAAGCAAGTTGGGTAAAGTTGCACCTCTCACTGTTACCTTCTTTTATGGGGCGGAGAAAACGGTAGCTAAAACTTCGAAGACCGATTATCAAGCTTTAATCGTTGTCCTAGTTGTCGCTTTAGCCTTTGCTATTCTCCTTGGCTATTTGATTTACCGAAGGAAGAAACTCCACTCTAAAACTGTTCTTGGTGGTGAGAAGAAACAAGCGCAAGAACAATCCCAGTCTCAAACCTAAAAATTTGACTTACCCATTGACTTTATTTACAATTTAACTAATGCCCGATCATCTTCATTCTAAAATAGAACACCCCCTGATCCATCTTGTTGCTGCTTTATTCACGTTTTCCACTATCACAGCCGCATTTTTAGGCTATGGCATTTATGAGGCAAAACACCTAATCCCTGAAAAGACCGTCGTTAAATCCGTTCGAGCAGAGACTCCTTATCCACCCTGGCCCGTTTGGTACCAAGTGAGTTGGACTGGCGGGCAAGATAGTGGCTCTGCCGTCCCTGTTCCCTGGGATGAAACGGGTGGTTGGGATAAGTATTCTAGCGCTTCACATGTGATTATTGATGGAAATGGGGTTAAAGATGACGGCACCGGAACTGGCGAACTAATTTCTTCTATTTTTGATTTAGGATCCGAAAGGTTGGCCGGTGCCGGTACACAGGGCTCTGGAGCAGCCCCACGTCAGCTCCAAACAAGGGTTGGTTCAAGTGTCGAGGAGGTACAAAATGCCCTTTGGGGTGTGGATTGCCGAAATGATACATACAAATATAGATATGTCCAATATAGATTACGCAGTCTTCCTTCTCCATCTTCCGGTAAATATGTGTCAAACATTTTTCTTTTGTCGGCAATGGGTGCTATAGAAGTCACTGTAAAGGATGCCTCTACCAGTCTACCCATAGAAAATGCGACTCTAATGCTCAGTGGAATAGAACATATAGTGGAAACTGTTGAGGATTTTTATATGGTAGTTTACGACTATGATGCAGATGTTTCTAGCTACAGCGTAACAGCGTCTGCCCCCGGCTATCAGCCGCAAACAAAAACTATTTCTGAAATTTCGTCGGAGACTTGGTGTTGCATTATCACCTATACGGCTAGTTTTGCCCTTTCCAAGACTAGTACCTCTCCCCCAAGCTCCCCTCCACCAAGTGGTAGCTCGGTTAATGTTAACACTGGGGCAGGCAGCGGTTCCGCAACTACTGCCGATACAACCCCCGTCTCTCTTTCTGAGTTCCAGCAAATCAAATTGCCGGCTCAATTTGTCGGCAGCGGCTCAACCACGACCGATCTTTCCAAAGTCACCGATCATCAAAAGGTTGAAAATTTTACCCTAGACGTCCCCGGTAAGAACAAAATTGTTTTCGGAGAAGCCCTAGATCTCTCGACTACCTCTACTTCTAACGCCTTAAAAGAGCTAGATAAATATGTTAAGTTGGACACGATTGGCATAATCGAATTGAATTCTAGCTTGCTCCCGGCTCTGAACAAAAAGGCGACTTTGACGATATCTGGCCTTAGCTTTGTCTCCACTCCCGAAATTTTGATCAACGGAGCAAAAGACACCCAAAATATCGTTAGTAACGTCAAATACGAGGGGGGCATACTAACTTTCGATATCGCCCACTTTACGCGCTTTACGGCTTCGCCGAAACTAGAGCTCATTTCCCCGACCAAAACTACGATCCGTGATCTTTACTCCATAATCTGGGCGCGGATATCAGACCCTGGAGCAGTAGTAACCGGAGAATTTAATGGAATCAAACTAGCAAAGATCACGCCGGACCAGAAGACCGGCGAATTTAGCCTTAAAAAACTGGCCTTCAACGAAGGTAAGAATACTCTTAAATTAGAGGCGGAAAGCAAAATGGGCAAAGTACTACCTTTAATCGTTACTATTACTTACAACCCGAAGGTCGCTACCGTTAAAGAAACCGCCAAATCCTTGCCTTATCAACCTTTGCTAATTACTTTGTTTGTCGCTTTAGCCTTTGCTGCTCTACTTGGCTATTTGATATACCGAAGGAAGAAGCTTCACTTCAGAGCAATTTTTGGTAGTGATGAGAAGAAGGTTCAGGAACAACCCGAAAGTAAGCAGTAGAGTTTTATTTTAGCGTAGCGAAAAGAAGCTTATTCCATTTAGGAAGCTGAGGGATCAGAACCCTCGAAGCTTCATTTCTTCTCCGAAATGGTGATCTCCTGCTCGTCAAAAGCAGTTTTGAGGCGTTTTCGCAGCTCCCCAAGCACATCCCATTGTTTCACCGGTCTCGTTCTGCCAGCAATTTTCAGCACCAATCCTTCTTTGGCTAATTCTTCAACCCTTAAAACGTGGGGTGCTTCGGTGATAACTTTGCTAAATGAGGAATCCTTGGCGAGGACATCGCCGATTTGATTGATGGTCTTGGTAACCGACTCAAGATCCTGTTTACCTTCTACCAACAGGTTTAAATTTATTCGGGCAAATCCTTGGGTGAGGTTGCTGGCCAATTTTATTTCGCCATTGGGGATGTTGTGAACAGTACCATCTAGATCCCGTAAGACTGTCCGGCGTAAATTGACCTCCTCAACCTTCCCTTCCACCCCGGCTATCCGAACGATATCACCGTCGGTATATTGATTTTCAATAAGGATAAAAAGACCGCTAATCATATCCCGGACCAGATTTTGGGCGCCGAAAGCCAGGGCAAAACCAGCAATTCCGGCACCGGTGAGGATCGGCAAAATGTTGATCCCAAGTTCGGAAAGGATAATAAAGAAAGCGATTGCCCAGACGACAAAACCAGTCGTTGCAGTGAAAACACCGGCAATTGTTTCAATTCTTTGTTCAAATTCGCCTTTTTCTTCCCCCCTTGGACGGGCAGTGATTATTTTTATTAATTTGCTTATTGCTTGTTTGGCAACCTGTTGGGTGATTAAAGCGATCGCCAATATGAGAACAATCCGTAGGAGAGCCGGCACCACTTTGGAGGTTATTTGTGGGTCAATTTCAATGGCCATAGGAAGTGGGGAAAGCGTAGCAAAAAGCTCGTTGGTTGTCAATTAAGGATAAATTTGCTTACCCTCTTCGTCTTCTAGGGTAATCGCTGGCTTCTCCTGAAATTCTTCTGGTTTAACCGCCAAAAAAATTGTATAAATAATGGTTAGATGTTGAAAACCTGGTTCAAACAACTTACCGCGAGTAATCTACTCTTACTCACGGCTATCTTTTTCATCTGTGCTGTGCTTTTTTTGAAGGCGCGGATTATTGGTGATCCGTTTTCGACCTACGCCTGGGTCAGATCCGCCATTTTTGATCATGACCTCAATTTTTTCAATGAATACACAATTTTTAACGCTGATAAAAATTGGACAGCACTTGCTTGGCCACGCGAGTTAGCCTATACCAAATTTGGTCTACTGAATAACCCTTTTAGCATCGGGCCGGCTCTTCTTTGGACACCAGCGGTTTTGTTGGCTTATATGGCAACTTATATAGCTAATATTTTTTTCAATCTTTTTCATTTGCCGGCCTTGGTTAACAATGGCTATTCTTTTTATTACCATTTTCTGGTTAGTTTCTGGAACCATTTACTTAGCATATTTGGGCTTTATTTGATCTATTTGATTTTAACTAAATATTTTTCGAAAAAGGTTTCGTTATTAGCCGTCCTGGGAATCACCTTCGCCTCGGCCGTTTTTAATTATCTCTATAATGAGCCGGCCTCGTCACATAATACCTCTTTGTTTGTCATTTCCCTTTTTTATTTCCTTTTTCTAAATTTTAAATCCGAGCGCCGTCTTTTTTGGTTTGGTTTAGGCCTAGCTGGTGGTCTGGTGTTTCTTGTTCGTTGGCAACAAATTATCTTTCTTCTTCCCGCCGTCTGGAAGCTAGTCAAAGGGAAGAATTTAGCAAGTACCTTTAGCTTCTTACTAGGATTCCTCCCGACAATTTCACTGCAATTCCTGGCCTGGTATTTGATATCGGGGCGATTTTTTTATATTCCCCAGGGAAGTGGTTTTGTTTCTCTGACTGGTTTTCTGGCGGGTAGCCCGCCAAACTTTATTAAAATTTTAATTTCGGCCAATCATGGCTTATTTTATTGGACCCCAATTACTTTTTTTGGTCTGGTTGGCTTAGCCTTTCTTAGCTACAAGAGTCTTCCCTTAGCCCGGTGGGGTTTATTGATCTTTACCTTGAGTTTGATTGTTAATAGTAACCTGGCCGATCTATACGGCGGTTATTCATTCTCTGGCCGCCGTTTTATTGAAGATAGTTTGTTTTTGGCCCTTGGCTTAGCTGGTTTAATTAACTATTTTAAAGCTAATCTTAAAATTCAGTTTTTAATCCTGCTGCTAGCTATTTGGAATATCTTACTTGTCACCCAATATGTTGCTCATAAGATACCAGGCTGGGGTTATTTGATATTTCCCGACTGGATCAAAAATCAATTTTTTGCCTGGGTCCAGCTGCCTTATTTTATCGGGCACGGAGCACTCGGTTATAACCTTTATTTTTTCTTTAAGGAAAGGTCGTTTTTGTTCTTAATCTTCGCTTTAATAATCCTTTTATTCTACTTAATTGGCTTCTTTGCTTACTTCAAACTTAGCGAAAAACTAACTAAGGGGAGGTAGTTGCTAGGGATAAATCTGCTTGCCAGCTTCGTCTTCGAGGATTATGGCTTGGGTAGGGCAGCTTTTGGCGGCGGCGAGGATATCCTGATCAGAATCTTTTTTGTCGCTCTTTTTAAGCACTGCTTTGAGCTCGTCGTCTAGCTCAAAGGTATTGGGAGCCAACACGCTGCAGGTTCCGGCACCAATACAAAGCTCGCGATCAATTTTAATTCTTTGAATAGCCATAATTTATTCGGTTGTTTCGATAGCCTTGAACCTTCGCGAAATATTCGCCGGTGTTACTTTAAGCACAAATTTTTTCACAGCGGCAAAATTATACACCAGATAGTAAGCAGCGGCTGCGTAAGCTACTCCGGCTATGGCATCAATACAGTAGTGTTCGCCCAAATAAACAGTTGAGATCCAAACTAGTGGGGGGTAAGGAAGGAAAAACCAAAAAAGAGTTTTTGAGTAGCGGCGCAGGGCTAATAAAACGAGGAAAGGATAAGCAGCGTGAAGAGAGGGTATGGCGGCGACGGGATTGGGATTCAAACGAGAATAGTAATAAGAGAGATTCCAAGTCCAGCCAAGGTGATCAACAGCTAAATTAGTAATTTTGGTGATCGAAATCAACCCCTCTTGCGCGGCGTACCAAGGTGGCGCGGCGGGAAACAGCAAGAACGTAATAAACCCCGCAAAGGAAAGGACCAGTAGAGCAATGACAAACCGATAATATTGCTGTTTATTTTTTAGCCACAAAAAGAAGGCAGCCGCTAGCGGTAGTGGGAAATGGAGGAAGTAAATTATGGTTGCAGCGATATCTTGCCAGCCGATCCGCCCGGGCTGGTAAAAAAGATCCTGCAACACTTCGGTCGGCAGGTAACCGGCAAAGAGAGTTTTTTCCGCGGTAACTAAGGAACCAACATGGGCGGTAAAATGATTATCGGCAAAGCCTCGCAACATCTCATAAGCTAAGAGGAGGGCCAAAAAAGGTACCCAATCGCGCAAAAAGCTGCGCAGTCTGCCGATGATAAGCGCTGCAAATAGCAAAAAAATAAAAAGCCGATCTGGTGTAATCGAGACATTGCGGGAAAGCATCAAAATGACGGTCACCGCGAGATACCCAATCAAAAGAAAGGTAATAATATTTTGTCTACCCATTGGTATTATTTTACCACTCCCACCAATTAAAAATTTAAAATTAACTGTTTTCAAACCACACCGAATCTTTGGAGGAACTCTTCCAAAATCAATCCTGATTGAATCATCTTTTGGGCGTTTTCGACCCCAATATAACGATAATGCCAGGGCTCGTAAACATAACCGGTGATCGCTTCTTTCCCCTGCGGGTAAGAAAGGACAAAGCCAAACTTATAAGAATTATTTGCTAACCAACTTCCTTCCCCGACTTTGGCAAAATCAACGGTCAAACTTTTACCCACCGATTCGGAAGTAAAATCAACCACTGTTCCCAATTGATGTTGGGAATGACCCGGCCGGGCCGAAAAACTCTCCGCTGCCACCTGACCAGAAACTTTCACCCAATGGGAAAATGTTGCTTGCTGTTCCCAATATGATCGATAGGCGGAAGTAGCGATTAAATTGCTGCCCTCTTTGCTTGCCTCTGCTGTCATACTAGCTAACGCATCGGCGGCTTCTTGCCGCAATCTCATCCCCGGGCGGGTTACGGCGATTTTGCCATCAATTGAAACTAGATCGGCTGGCACGTAAGTCTCGGGAAGGCGAATATGTTTATTAATAAGGACCAACAGGTTATCCCCTTGGTTGGTAATGATTATACCTTGGGAAACCGCTGTGATGGGTATAGCTTTGACGCTGGCGGTAATTTCCGGTAGTTTTACTTTCTCAACCGCTACCGTCGCCACTTTCTGGGTGTCAACCACACTTAATTGGCTAGGCTGGGTTGCTTGATTTACTTGACTTGGAATTTCAGTTTTTTTCTCTTTTGGTAGAAAAACGCCAACAAGAAAAACCAAACCGAGAAAAAAGAAAGGAATTAACCCCCGGAGATTACTCATTGTCCAAAATAATAAGGTGTTGGCGGTTTTTTGTCAAAAAGAACCCCGATTTAAATCGGGGTTCCTCCTAAGAAAACCTTTAAGAGATTTGCTTAGGATCTACCAGGTGCGGTTTTTTCCTTTTCAGCATTTAGCCTACTTCGTACTTTCCGCACCTGGCTGCTAGCGCCTGGTTACGCTACGCTATTCGGTTGTCCGTCGAAACCTATGCTAAAGCGTTGGCCTCAAAGAACTGGGCCAAGAGCAGTGGAAAGTGTGTCGCCATGACACCCTGCTGTTCCACCTCTTCCAAAGCCCGCTCAAGAGCACCGACCACAGAAGGCTCGATGTCCTTCCAGTCGAAGGTCTCTGCTATCACCACCGAGAGTTGGTAGGGCTCAACGAAGATCTCCTCCACTCCCTCGATGAAAGCCACCTCTTTTACCAAGGTGGCACCAGCGTCCCCTACCTCTTGCAAGTCCTCCTCGTGGTAATCCTGCAGGGGGATCAGGAAGTGCTGGATAGGGAAGTCGGATATCGCCTCGTTCACGTGGTAGACCCGGAAGTGCGGGTTATCCGTGACTTCCCTCTCAACTCCTAGGGCTGGCTGATCTCCTCCACCGCAGGCCGCAGCCAGTAGGCCGGCAAGCACTAGAATTGCTGCTAACCATAGGGTCGGTCGCATCTTCTCCTCCTTCTCGCTAGGTGCAAGCTACTTTTAACTTACCCTCTGGGTACCAAACCAGCCACCTAATTAAGATAACCAGATTAGTAACCACAAGCTGAGGATTTCACAACTGAATATTTTGTAAGGAGCTCTCCAGATGCCTAAAAAGGCGCCTGGTAACTGGCCTTAATATGTATATACTTCAGGGCATCTCTGCAATGACAGTTACGAATACAATTAACACCAGTTACAAAGCGCCTTTGAATTGCTTGTAACTATCTTCAATTGTTAACGCTGCAGATTATATCAGAAATACAATAAGAAGTCAAGTACTATGGGTTTTAGTTGCTTCGGGATTTTTGGCGTTTACTGAAAATTAAGAAAATGACTATCACAAGGGTACCTGCTGAAACTAGGTAAAGTCCTTTTACCCAAGCTGGTTCTTTATATTCCAAGGTAACTTTCCCGTTAGCCTCAAGCAGCATTAGATTTGGGGCGACGCGGTAGATTGGGATTTCTTTTCCCTCTTGAAAAGCTTTCCAGTACGGAAAATAGGAAATTTTGGCCAATACCGGAACTTTCTTTTCGGAAATTATATTTAGTTCAAACTGAGTTTGTTTCTCATTGGCGAAGAGAACCTTCACTTGTGCTTCCTCAACTTCCCTCGCAGAAACCGCTGCCAACTCTTCACCTTTTACCAAATATGGTAATTTGGTTAAGGGTCCTTCTTCTAGCCACCAGTTCTCGACTTTTTTATTCCAATCGTTTCCGACGGGCTCAAGCGGCAGTTCGATCACTTCAAATAACGGAGTCTCGGAAACCTTTTCGAGGTTGTAATATTTGGTCTCGCCATTTCTAACCCAAGTACCAACCGCATCTTTTTTTGCGTCTTCCAGATTAATTAGATGGCTTATCCCAAATAGATTTAGAAGTTGCGGAATTTTCTTTGGGTCGACAAACTTGGTTTCCAAAGCCACTCCCTCCCCTTCTGGATACGCAGCCGGCCGAAGGCTTTTTATAAGGGATTGGATAAAAGGAGCGCTGGTGCTACTTTCGGTAAAGACTCCGAAAGCCCAATCAGCCTTGGGATTTTCACTCTCCAAAAGGGTCTGGGACCGGTAAGTAGCGGGGAAGCTTTCCGCCCGGCGAAAGTTTTCCAGAAAACGACCAGAAATTTTTCTTTGGTCTTCTAAGCTTACTTTGGCTTCTTGGTAAACGGCCGGGTTTTTAACAACCAAACCAACGACAATTAGAACAAATATTAAAATTGAGGCTAGGTTGGAAAAACGCTTATATCTCTCAACCCATTTCTGTTTAGCAAGAACAGAAATTAAGCTGCAAGCAAAAAATAGATAGGCAAATATTTGGAAGCGATAGATATTAAGCGTCTCTAAGAAAAAACTGGTTCCAAATCTTTTAAACAAAACGGAATCCACCAAAGCGGTGGTGCAAATCGCGCCGCTAACCAGGGATAAGACAAAAATATTCTCTTTTTTTGCTCCGAAAGAATAAATTAATAAAGCCAGTGAGGCTGCCGCCACCACAATATTGGGTACAAGATATGAAGTGACCACCCCATGGGTCGCTACAGAGGTGTAACCGTGATTTGCTAGAAAAGGAATCCAGAAGAAGGCGCTGGCGAAAGCAGCAACAACCAAGGCCAAGAGAAAAAACCTCAAGGAAGATTTTTCACCGAACAGAACCTTCGAAAAGAAAAGGGCCGCAAGGTAAAAAATGCCAATAATCCCGGCTACAATATGGGTGGTAATTAAAATTGCTAGCAGTAGCCCAGCAAAAAGTGATTTCCTGAAGGATAGCTGGCTGACACTGGCTAGAAACAGGAAAATCAGCGGTAAAACAAAAAAATTTGGCACCAATCCAATATGAAAAAGGCCACGAACATTACTGCCTAAAAAATCCGGGGAAAAAGTTATTAACGCGAAGGTTATCAGGGTAGTCACGCTTACCCAGACTTGATTGGGAATAAACTTTCGCCCAAAAACAAAAATTGAAAGGGGGAGCACTAAAAAGGTGGCGGAAATCAAGATTTTCACCGCATTTGCCGTACCTACCAAAAAGGAGAGGGTAGCGGCGAGCCAGTAGAAGAGTGGTGGGTAAAAAATTCCTTGTGGCCAGCCAAGTAATTCCCGGCCATTCCAGAAGCTGGCCGCGGGCCACAATTTTCTCGCCGATTCTACCGACGCAAGATGTCCAGAGGCATCGTAAACCGCTAAAGTATCTTTTTGCCAATAAAGAACGGCTAAAAAACCACCGATAAGCGTTAGACCTAATAATATATATTGACTTATCTTTTCATTATCAACCAATTGTTTAGCAATTTTACCCATAAGCAGCTTACAGCCTTCTGCCAAGCCTAAGTATTCTTTGCAAAGGCCTCCGGGCAGTTTCCAGCAGCCTTGTTAGACGGTAAGTGGCTTTGAAAGGCAAATCGAAGGGCGGCTCGTAGCATTCTCTTTCCGCGCCAAAGGAAAGTTTGAAGCTGGTTACGCCGGCCCAAGGATGGCTTGGTTCATCATTTTCGGCCACCCCCCAAAAGTCAAAATGCTTTAAGTTTCTTTTTTTCGCTTCCAAAATTGTGTGCCAAACCAATGGATAAGAAGCCCGGAGTTTCGACATTTGGCCAGAACTTGCGGCGTGCAGATAATAAGCAGTCTCGCCGTAAAAAACGACCAAAGCGGCAGATAGTGGCTGACCTTGGTACTCAGCGATAAATAGCTGCATCAGGCCTTCTTTATTTAAGGTCTCAAATTGCTTTTTGTGATAATTCTGCTCGACCGGTAAAACTAGTACTTTTCTTTGCGCAGTTGTCTTTAAAAGATCAAGGAAATTTTTTATTTCCTCCGGCTTACCTTCCTTTACTTTTACTCCCTTTCGCTGGCTCGTCCGGACATTGTAACGGGTGGTGATCGACATTTTACTTAAGAGACCCTCTTCATCTTTTGTAAGATCCATAAGCGCCGTACATTGGGGTTGGGTATATTCGGGGGCGGGTACAAATCCGAAGGTTTTCAACAAAGATTCCTTAGGCTTTTCCAGTTTTCTTGGATCAATCCGCAGGAAGGAGAAGTTTTTCTCTTTCACCCCCTTTAAAACAAAATCTAGCCAAGGCTTCAAATATTCCTTGTTCCAAGTTTTAAAAACCGGCCCACCTGGACAATAGAGAAAAGAGGCAAACCTGGATCTTTCTCCAACCAAGAGTGAGGTTCCGACTAAACTACTATCTTTGTATATTCCGAGCCGATGAATTGCTCGCCCCAAGCTCTTTTGAAATTCAGACCACGCCCAGGATTGTAAGAAAGTGGGTTCCGAATTGCTTAAATTAAAATTTTCCCAAATAGATTTTTCTTTGATTTCTTTTACTTGGACCACGCGACTAGCTTACCAAAAAAGGGGCCGTTTGTGTACCGGAAATCCTAGGTTTGGGAGGTAATGATTTCAGGTTTTTTGGGATCTGGTCTCACCTTTTTGCGTAATAGCCAGTCTCTTACCTTAGATGGCACGCTTCCCCAAACCACTATCTCTCCCTCCCAATTGGCTAAAGTAAAGCGGTTTTTACTCTTCTCTGAAGAACCCGGGGGAGTACGGAAAATAAAGTATTCAGCCTCGTCTTTTTTTACCAAAAAATATTTTTGGCTGCCCGTTTCCCAAATAAATTCGTAAGAGAGTTCTTTTGTTGCCATCTTGCTTTAATTGTAGTCTAGGGTGTCAAGGAAGCTTAAGGAAGATCGGCAAGAAGTTTGGCCTTACTGATAGTGGCTAAACCAATTACCTTATCCGCCGCGCCGTAGTAAACAAAATATTTCCCGTCTTTCTCCACCGCACCGCAGGTAAAAATAACATTAGGCACGTAACCTTCTTTTTCATACGGCTCTTCCGGCTCCAAAATCGGCTCTTCGCTGCGGTAAAGAACCTTGATTGGATCGGCTAAATCAAGGAGTATTAAACCTAAACGATAGACTTTATTTTCATCAACTCCATGATAAATCATTAGCCAACCTCTTGGAGTTTTGATTGGGGACGCCCCAGTTCCTACCCGTTCACCATCCCAAGCATCCTTTCTTGGGCCAAAAAGAAATTTCAATTCCGACCAAGTTTTAAGATCAATCGAATCGGTAAGATATACATTTGGGTAAACCCGAGCGAGCATTAAAAATTTGCCGCTGAATTTTTCCGGAAAAAGGGCGCCGTTACTACTTTCTTTATCCGGAAGTACCACACCCAACCGATCAAACTTTTCGAAATCAGTCGTAACTGTTATATATGTTCGCGTCCGCCAAGGAACTTCGATAGTACCAGCTGGTTTTGGCGCACCCATTGGATAAACCGAACCGCCTTTATAGACAAGGTGGTAGCTGCCTTCGATCTTAGTTACTCTCGGATCTTCGCAACCAAGCCGCTCGTAAGGATCTTCTGGGTCAGATTCATAAATTGGTAGATCTTTTCGTTGAAAGTTGGTTCCGTCATCACTTACTGCCAAACCAAAGCGAGATAAGTTGTCTTTGCCAACAGCTCGATAAATTAAATAAATTTTACCCTCAACCTCGACCGCCCCAGGGTTAAACACGCTTCTAGCCTCCCACCAATTTGCGCTTGGGGAAAGAATTGGATTACCGGAAAACCTTTCTAATCTCATAAGTTTATATTATCATTAAACCAGTTAATGATACTACCAAACGAGTTTTTAATCGGTGTAAATTATTGGCCGGCGGATAAATTTGTCTGGGCTTGGCGCGAGTTTGACGCCGGGCAAATCTACGCTGATTTCAAAAAGGCTAAAGAATTTAACCTGAACCTCCTTCGCTTCTTTCTTTTCTGGGAAGATTTTCAGCCTGAACCAAAGATAATTAACAAACGGCAAATCGCTAATTTAAACAAGGTCTTAGAAATTGCTGATAAACTTGGGATCTATGTGGTTCCAACCATTTTTGTTGGCCATATGAGCGGGCCCAATTGGTTGCCGGCCTGGGCAATGCTCTCGGAAGAAAACGATACCGGCAAGGTTTTTGTTACCACTGGTCGAGAGAGTAGATACAAGCCAAGAAATCTCTACACCAATGGACTGATACTGGGCGCAGAGAAACTTTTATTATCAGAGGTGGTTAAAAACACCTTGCATCACAAATCAATCTATGCTTGGGATCTTTCCAACGAAATCGACAACATCCAGGCCCCAACTGATCAAGAAGCGGAAAGTTGGGAAAAGGAAATGCTGAAAGTCGTTAAAGAAATCGATCCGAATCACCCGATTACCCACGGGGTCCATATTAAAGAAAGGCGAGGCTACGGATTTCCCTTGAAGGTAATGGGTTTGGATGATTTAGTCTCCGTCCATTCCTACCCAATGTATGAAGGAAAGGAAGCCACTGACAGTGATCATGTTTTAGGAACAATTAATCTTGCGGGGGTGACGAAAAAACCGATTATTTTAGCCGAGTTCGGTGTAGCGACCAACCCAGAAAATAAAGAAGAAAAAATCCATCTGAAATGGGCTAGCCGCGAATGGGATCAACCTTTTGTTACCGAAGAATCGCAGGCTTCCTATCTCAAAGAAACTATCCAGAAAGCCAAGGATGCTGGCTGCGTAGCGGCATTGTCTTGGTGTTGGAGTGATTATAACCCGAAACTTTTCAAAGCTCTCCCCTTTAATTATTTAATTCACGAACGATATTTCGGCCTCTTCCGCGCCGATGGTTCTCCCAAACCCGCCGCTACAGCCTTAAAATCACTGGCGAAGGAATGACCGCCGACAAATCATTTCTCCCAAGTCATTTCTGACAATGGTCGGCGTGTTTTAATTTTTAGTTTTTCGGCTGGGTAGCCGATCGGCAGAATAGCAACTGGCCGTAAATTTCTTGGACTTTCGATTGCCTCGCTCACCGCCTCTTCATCAAATGCCCCAACCCAAACTGAACCTAGGCCAAGGTCGGCAACGGCGAGTTGGGCGTAAGAGCAGGCAATGGTCGCGTCTTGCAGGCAATAAAGTTTTTCTCCTCGGCTTCTATATTTTTGGGCTGATTGATCTGGATCGGCAAAGAACACCAAGACCACCGGCGCTTCCGCCACAAATTCTTGATTTGCCGCAGAGGCGATTTTCTCTCTCGCCTGCCTATCTTTAACTACACAAATTTTATACCCCTGCAAATTACCCGCCGACGGGGCACTATTGGCGGCGTTTAATATCTTCTCAATTTTCTCCGGCTCAACTTCCTTTTCTTGAAAAGCCCGGATCGAATGGCGATTTTTAACTACTTCAAAAAATTCCATAACTTGATAATTGTAGCACAACAAGGGAAGCTAAGAAGTTTAACAACCGCGGTTTGCGAATTAAAAATCAACCCCTTATTCGCAGGTCTATGCTGCTAATCTATTCAATTCCTTTTGAATTAAGATCACTGCCGCTGGCCACATTGCAAGATAAAGCGATAGCCAAAATTTAGGATGCATGTCTTTGGCGACGTGGAGGGAAAAACCTTCGGTATACTTAGCAAAAAAGAATAAAGAAACTATTGGGATTATCATCAACCACGGGCTAGGGATATTTGCTCCGCAAGCATTGATCTCTCTTCTTGTTTTTACAAGCCACCAAACATGATATATTCCAAAGGTTACAATGCTTAGTAACAAAACTAACAAAGGCTCTCTCTTGGAAACTCCCACTACTCTTTCTCTGATAGTTGTGTACTCCAATCCATTAACAATTAATGCGCCCGTGAGAAGAAGTACCAAACCCGAAATAAACCCTCCAAAAATGACCAGAGATACCTTTCCACTGTTGGGATCAGACCAGGAAAAGCCCTTTGACCAAAGAATAAACATCATCATAATTGGGAAAAAAGTTAAGACGGTACCGACCCACGAAATTGAACCGACGAAAATAAGTTTTCTTTTAGAGGCCTCGATTAAAAATGACCCCAGTATCAAAAAAACTATCCCGAGTAATAAAAAACCACCCGCTACAAAAAGACCCTCGACATCAAATTCTGAAAATACAGCAAACATCAGCAAAATCCCTACGAGCGTAAAGACAGACCCAAATCTGATAAAAAACGAGCTTGCAATTGCATCAATTACGTCTCCAAAATTATCCATAAACAGTTAAACCCTAGCCTTATATCCGTTTTTATATTTTAACTCTACCAACTTTTTGCTTGGGAGGCAATTTACTTGAGTCTTTTTAGGTCTTCTATGCTCCAACCCAGCTGCTTCAACACTCCGTGTAAAAGGCCTGATTTTAAGGTAACACCTTTGTGGTAAGGAATAGTGACTCTCACTTTTGTCTTCGGGTGTTTAAAAGTAAAGTGGCTGCCTTTTTTGGTATGGAGGATATAACCTTGTTTCTTGAGAACCCTTATCAGACCGTTACTTCTTATTTGCGGAAGTTTATTCATGAGGTGATTGGTTGAGGAACGGAAACAGTGATTGAGCTAACCAATTCTTCTTCGGGCGTAGGAACTTCTTCTCCATCGGCTCTCAAACTCTCCAAATGACTTTCAACGGCCTCAGCAATATTTACCTTCGCCTCTTCCAGGGTTTCGCCTTGAGAAAAACAGCCAGGTAGTGAGGGGACCGAAACGGAATATCCGCCAGTTGGTTCTTTAATATATATGGCTGCGTATTTAACTTTCTTTTCCATATCAGGTTTGAATTCTATCAGAAATCTATCTGTGAGACAAGTGTCAAAAGCTGGCCTTTGGTGCTTTGCGGATTAGGCTCGAGCCAAAACAAAAATCACTAAAATTTCTTTCCAAGAAGGTTTCATTTTTTAATCCCTCCTGAAAACAGCAGGGCCAAAGTGACAAAGAAATAATTCAAAATACCAACGAAATAAAAAACAGCCAGTAAGAACACTAAACCAACTATACATAAGATTATTCCCGCCATCGCAAAATTCCTTTTTGTTGATCTGAGTCCCATTACACCTAAAATCAATCCGATTGGTCCTGCTATTATTGTCAAGAGGCATAAAGACATCACAAGAAACGCGAGAGAGCCTGATGCACTTTCAAGTCCTCCTCCGTGAGAACCAAGAAGAAATAGAACCAGGCTAGAGGGTATGTAAACCACCAATGGTGTCACGCTAACAATCCCCAGCATAAACGAAGCAGTGGCTTTTCCTTTGGGATCAGGCTTTAGGTTTTCTGTCTTCATACTTCAACTCTACCAAGTTTTTGCTTGGGAGGCAATTGAAAAGTGAAAGGATTATAATACCCCTGAAATGAAAGAAGCCGTCCTTTGGGAGAAATTGCCAAACCGAGCCGTCCGTTGTAACCTCTGTAATCATTTTTGTTCTATTCAGAATGGTCAGATCGGCGCCTGCGGGGTCCGGCAAAATAGAAACGGCGTTCTTTACTCTTTAAATTACGGGAAACTCGTTGCGGCTCACATCGATCCGGTCGAGAAAAAGCCGCTTTATCATTTTTTGCCCGGCACGCAAATTTTTTCGATCGCCACCGTGGGGTGTAATTTCCGCTGTCTTTTTTGCCAAAATTTTGATATCTCTCAAGCGCCAAAACCGCCGCAAAGACAAATTTGGGGGGAAAGCTGGTCGGCAAAAAAAGTCGTTGAGGCTGCAATAAAAACAAATTGCCAATCGATTGCCTATACTTATACTGAACCGACGATCTTTTTTGAATTTGCGCTCGATTGTGCCAAACTGGCCCACAAGAAAGGTCTCAAAAATGTCTTTGTGACCAACGGCTATATGTCAAAAGAAGCCCTAAAGATGATTTCGCCTTATTTGGATGCCGCCAACGTTGATCTCAAATCTTTTAATCCTAATTTTTATCGCAGAGTCTCTGGCGCGCAACTGGCACCAGTTTTGGAAAATATCAAGCTTGCCCACAAATTAGGAATCTTTATTGAGCTCACAACTTTGGTGATTCCAGACCAAAATGATTCGGAGAAAGAACTTACCCAGATTGCCGAGTTTATAGCGTCGGTGAATCCTAAAATCCCTTGGCATATCTCTCGGTTTCACCCAATGTATAAAATGAGCGATTTACCACCGACTCCAACCAAAACTTTAAAGAAGGCGCACGATATTGGTAAAAAGGTAGGACTTTCTTTCGTCTATGTCTGGGCGCCACCTCATGGTCAAGAAGAATTTTTCGAAATCGGCAATACCTTTTGCCTACAATGCGGGAATTTGGCAATTGACCGAAAATCTTGGATTCCAAAGTTGGTAAATATCGACGAAAAAGGCCGATGTAAGAATTGTCAAGAAGATTTAAATTTGAGGCTAAAATGATCGTCTTTGCTTCTATTTGTCCTCATCCACCAATAATTTTGCCGGAAATTGGCGGGAAGGAATTGAAAAAGGTTGAAAAAACTGTTTCGGCAATGAAAAAACTAGCCAAAGTTTTTGAAGAATCAAAGCCGGAAAAAGTTGTCATTATCTCCCCTCACCCCTCCCCCGAATATGGCGCCCAAGTTCCTTTGTATTATCTAATGAAAAGTTTGCCCAATCTACCGGTTGAAGAGCTTTCCATCACCTTTGATTCTTACAGAGAACATTACCAGTGGGGTGAGAGGGTTGGCAAAAAATACCAAGATAGCTTTGAAAGAATTGCTTTTGTCGCTTCCGGTGATCTTTCCCATCGGCTGAAAGAAGAGGGCCCCTATGGTTTTCACCCCACTGGGCCAGAGTTTGACCGGAAACTCGTTGAATTAATCAAAAAGGAAGATGTTGAAGGGATTTTACTCTTGGATCCAGATTTGATTGAAGAGGCTGGCGAATGTGGCTTAAGATCCATCTGCTTTCTCTTTGGCGTTTTAGAGGGTTTAAATTACGATCCAGAAATTTTATCCTACGAAGGCCCTTTTGGTGTTGGTTATTTGGTGGTAAACTTTGAAATCAACATCGGAGGCTAAGATATTTTATCTACCTTTTAATTTAGATGGTGAGGCTTGCTTTTTGTTTTAAAGATTTCTAAAATTCAGCCGAATCGGCGTCGTTTTTGTCAAGCTCGGCGCTCATACTCTCTATATCGGTCTTGTTCAGCTGATCCTCCAATTTCTGGAAGTCCGCGTCACTTTTTATTTCAGGTACAGTCTCGCCTTGACTAACCGTGGGTGGGGTTGTTGTAGTGGTCGAAGGACTTAGTGATTTAATCGAAAACCAAACCACAACTAAAACAATCAAAATTACCAATACGACAATTGCCACTACAACGACATTTTTACCACCAGGCGCACTCCCTACTGTTGGTTCCTTATTCACTTGTGGGTTAGTCAAAACTTCAGTCATAACTTCCTTTACCTTGCTCACGGAGTAGCAGACTCTGTAGCACCCGGCGACTTAATATTTTTACCTTTGGTCCGAACTGCAACGAGAAAATTAATTACTGCTTTTTTATACTCTTTAAGGGCCCCAATTACATCGCCCATCTCGGTCCGAAACTGCTTTAGCTGACCCCTAGGATCGGCGCTATCGCAGCTAAAGTCTTTAGCCGCGTCTCTGGCAACACTCGCCGCGTCTTTTGCCGCTTGTTTCTTGGCCTCAATATCAGCGAGTAGCTGGTCGTAATTTTCTAGGGTGATGCCTTTGGGTACAAGCCGGTTGTTGTAATATTCTTTGACCCGGGTGGTGATACGATCAAACCGATCGGTGATCAAATTTACCCGCTGAATAAGTCGGTTGGAACGATTTCTGATAGCCGTCTGCTTCCTTTGACAAGCTCGCAACTTTGCCTTCGCGCCGGCTGTAGCAGCGTTGGGATTTTTTTGCTCCATTACTTTTTTTACCGGTGTAGTGGTTGTTGGGGTGTCAACAGCAACCGCAAGTGGGGTCGCCACAAAGAGAAATGCTAACAATAAGCTAAGTAAAATAAGAGGTTTGGCGAGCTTTGGTTTGTTTTCCATCAGTATATTAACTGTAGCAACACCTGCTAAACCTGTCAAGACAAGCCGTGGGATACTTTTAATTTCAAGTCTGGCAACCCCCGACGTTACGTCGGGGAGGACGTCATTTGCTTTGCAGACTACTTAAGATTTCTCCCAATCTTTTGATCTCTTCGCCATAAGCGGCCCAATCACCTTCTCTTTGGGCTTTGAGAGCGGCTTCGTAGGCAACTTGGGCTTGTTTTGCCAAATCGGCTTCTGCTGGTTGTTGTTTTTCTGGTTTCGGACTTTCAACTGAAGGGGTCTCACCAAAAATCCTGGCCAAACCAGCTTCCAGCGTCTCTTCCATAGCAATCTTATTTTCGTAAGCCACGATCACACGTTTTAGTTCGGGTATCTTACCCCCCTCACCGCGAAGGTATAACGGCTGAACGTACATAAGTGCTTCTTCAATTGGGATAACCAGAAGGGCTCCGCGGATGACTTGGGAGCCTCGCTGATCCCAGAGAGAAACCTGGCGGGAAATCTCTGCATCCTGACTGATACGGGCATTGACCTGATTTGGTCCATAGATCAGCTTTTGTTTGGGAAACCGGTAAACTACCAACTTTCCGTAATTCTGACCATCGTTTCTCGCCACCAACCAGGAAATTAGATTGTCTTTACCTCTCGGGGTAAAGGGAAGCATAAGGATAAACTCCTCTTTTTCCTGTCCCGGCAACTTCATAATCATATGCCGCATCATTGTTTTTTCCTCCCCGGTTTCTTTTGAGCTTGTGTCTAGAGGAATTACCCATTGATCCTCTTTATTGTAAAAAATCTGGGGCTGATCCATATGATAAGTGGTGTAAAGAGTGCTTTGATAGGCAAAGATGTCTTCAGGGTAGCGCAGGTGCTCTGTAAGGTCGGCCGGCATTTCCGAAAGCGGGCGAAATACCTTCGGGAAAATCTTCTGATAGGTTTGTATTAAAGGATCTTCAGGATCCGAGACATAAAGCCTGGTAGTACCATCATAGGCGTCAATTGTTATCTTGACGCTGTTCCGGATGTAGTTAATCCCATTAATAGCCTGGGCGTATGGGTACTTGTCGCTGGTGGTATAGGCGTCGTAGATCCAAACCAAGCGGCCTTCTTTCGTTGCTACAACATAAGGATCGGAATCAAGCTGCAGGAATGGGGCAATCTTTTGGACCCTTTCCTTGATGTTACGGTAAAAGAGCGCTCTTGATTCAGTGGTGATATCATTGGAAAACAAAACCCGTAGCGAACCAAAGCGAAGAGCAAAAGCAAGTTTCTTCCAAAAAGAGTCAATTTTCACTCCGGTCTTTCCCTCGTAGGTTTGAAAGACGTTTTCCTCACCTTTGGGGTAGTTGAATTCCGCTGCTTTGGTTTTGACAAAAACGTAATCAGAAGAGAGCTCACCAAAATAAATCTCCGGTCTTTTGACTTCAAGTCCTTTGACGGTAGAGGACGGTGGGATGTCTTTGATAAAAAGCACTGGCAGCCCCTCTGCGGTGACTTGGTTTACCGGACCGGCTGCCAAACCAAACCCGTGGGTAAAAGTGAACCGCTCGTTGATAAAGCTTCTGCTTGGCAAACTCTCAACATTAAGCTCTCTTGGAGAAAGCATTATTTGGCGCAGCTCTCCGTCGATGTTGTAGCGATCGTTATCAACAGAAACAAAATCATAATAGGTACGGATTTCTTGAACTTGCCTAAAAGTATCCAAAAGTGGTTGCCTGTCCCATAGCCGAACGTTTTTAATAGTAGCATTATTTTTTCTGATGTCATCCAATCCCAGAACAGTCTCGCCGGTCAAATCACGCTTTTCAATCTTGTCCAAACCGAATGCTGCCCTGGTAAAGGCAATATTGTGCTTAATGAAGGGGTCTTCTTTGCTAAGCTCATTTGGTACTACAACTAGTTTTTGCAGAATGCTCGGATAGGCAATTGCCCCAAAGATCCAAACTACAAAATAGGCTCCAAAGGAAAGGATGATCCACTTTTTGCCAGAAGCGAATATGTTTCGCAGAAAAGCTACCGCCACTACCAAGGCCAGAAAAGTTAGAAGTAACAACACCGGAAGCACCGCGTTTACGCCTGTAAAATAGGCGCCTGTCCCTAAATTATGGGGGGAAGTTAGTGTTCCAAAACGGGAAAGGACGTGCCCGGCGGCTAAGAGTAAGAAAATAAGGGCACCAAAAGCCGATAAATGATTCTTGGCTGTCTTGTCAATTAAGAAACCACGTTGGTCGAGCCAAAGAGCGGTTTTTGAAGCGTAATAAATAATAGTTAAAACAAGGCTGATTAAAACTATCCACCAGGCGATGGCGAGCAAGGTATTAAAGAGGGGTAGGGTAAAGACGTAAAAGCTAACATCCTGACTAAAAATAGGATCCTTTAAATTAAAGGGGGTAGTATTTAAGTAAGCTAGAAGGCTCATCCACTGAGAAGAGCCCGCCTGACCGATAAAAAGGCTTACAAGAAGAGATATAGGTAATATGAGATTTTTAAAATAAATTCCTAAAGTAGGCGGAACAGATATCTTTTCAAACAAAGTTGCATTGATCGCTTTATCTTTGGTGGCCCTTACTGCGAGCTGTAAATTAATGTAAATAAAGAAAAAGGCGGCAGTAGCAGCGGAAGCCCCAAGGAGTAATTGGGTGATAAGACGTGTTGTGAAGACCTGGGTATACCCTACTTCACCAAACCAAAGCCAGTCAATAAAAAAACCTATTAATTTAGGTAGGATAAAAACCAAGACAAGGGGTACTGCGTAAACTATATATTTTATGAACTTTTTATTAATTATCATTTAGATTTAATTACTTTTTTACAAAAAGGCAGCTCGCATCACCCAAGTAACGTAGGATTACTTTGTAGTGCCCGCTGCCTTAAAAGCCCCCGATTTGATCGAAGCTATCGCTGGGATATAAGGAAACTAATTCCCTTATAAACATTTTATAATTTTTAAAATACCACTTCAGTATAACAGCAACGCGCAAGTAGCTATAACAATAGGATCTAAGCATCGGAAGAGAATTCTTATTTTTAAACAGTACAGAATGAGGCTTCTTTTATCTAAGAATGCTCGGAACTTACAATGCCATTGACTGAAAGGCTGTTGGCAGCAACTGCTTAAGCCCCTGACATTTCGGGTACACCTTCATTAAAAGAAGAACGACCCGTTTCCAAGTCGTTTTTCCTCCTAAACAAACCAGTCTTGCTCTGATCTGCTTAGGATTAGCGAGGAGCAGCTGCCGTGTGTCGGCGAATCTGCTGCCCCTCGCTCTCTCCCCTCTGTTCGTTGAATCCGAAGCGTAGTGGGGTCGCTTCGGTCTACTACAGGTCAGGCCGTGGTCGCCGCTCGTTGGGGCCACTCCCAGCGCAAGTAATATTTCCTGGAAGTTTCGACATTGAAACCAAACCTCCTAGCAGCTCCGTGGGCGCGCCAGAACTCATCCTTGGTTCTTTGGACCAACGCCTTGATGGCCGTTCGCTGTTCCAGAGGCAGTTTTTCCCAGCGCGCTTGATAGCGTATTTGGGACTCAAACGCCATCTCCATGGAGCCAGCAAGCAGCCCTAGCCGCTCATTGATCAAAGCCTGGTCCGCGTCCTCTGGCCTGACCCCAAAGGCCTCGCGAAAGAATCGTCGAGCTCTCCACGGCCATGTCAAGACGTCTGCCAAGAAGTAACAAGCCGCTTCTATTAGCTCAAGCAGGTCGGGACCTGTCATGCTTCGGTAGACGTAAGCAGTCTGGTAGCTGGCGAAAAGCCTCAATCCGACAGGTGCAATCAACCAGACTACCGCAGGGAAGGTAAGGCAGACTGCGATCCCAGCGTAAAGATTCGGATCTGGTGCCACATGCACGGCTATCTGGACGAACAAGCCCGTCAAGATCAGGCTTACACTCACTACCAACCAGAACAAACGGGTGCTCTGGGACATTTTAAGGTGCTCCTTTCTCGGGTTCTTCCCGAGCTAGCTCTTCTCCTTCCGATACCCCTCCAGTTCTTCTGGAAGGGTGCGGGGTTCTTTCCCGCTTTTCTCAACAGGTCCCACTAATCCTGCTGAAGATCCGAAGATTATACCATAACTATAGGGTGAAGGCAACTGGCTGGTCTGGGTTCATTCGTACTCAATCGTCGCCGGGGTTTGGGGGTAAATTTGTTAGGTCTGAAAAAGAAAAACGACCCCTTGTACAGAGTCGCTTTTCCTCCCAAGAAAACCTCTTTGGAGATTTGCTTGGGAATTTGGCTACGAATTGCTTCGCAGGTGGGTACTCTCACTCCCCACAACTCCGTTAGGAGTTCCTCTCTGTGTCTCAGCTAGGAAACCGAGACTTCCGAATGGACCACGGTGAAAGCCCTTAGCCTACCGGGACCCACTTGCCCTCAATCTCGACGAACAGGTTTCCGTGGCAAATGCACTTCCCAGCCCGCTTGCCTGTGGCCGAGACGCAAATGACGATCTTGTGAGTCTCCATCATAAACTCCTTCTTCCTTTACCCAGAGCCTTTAGTCGCTTATCGACCCACGATACGACTGTACTCTGAGGAGAAGTTGTCGGTGACAACCTCCGAGATAAGTGTTCCCATCTCGCAAGCTACCACCTCTAGGCGTAAAAAAGCGGCTAGCGCCGGAAAGTAACGTAGGATTACTTTCTAACACCAGCGCCTGGAGCAGGCCTCCGATTCAATCGGAGCTAACGCTGGACTGCAAGGAGGTTAGCTACCTTGCAAGTTTCTTTATCATTCTCAAAGAACAAATACATTATAGCAAAAATAAGGACAAAAGTCAAGACTATAAGCCATTCTGTAACTTCAAAATCTGCGAGCTTCTTGATTTTTCAGGTACTCTCATGTCTTGCGCTAGGCAACTTCTGCCTAGCTAAGGTTAATGTCAAGTGTTAGGTGGTTGACAATTAACCTTAAACTGGCTATCCTAAAGATAGGAAGGGTTAAAGTTTTAGCAAAGAGTAAAGAGCCCAAAGCCTTTGCTCTTTTTTGTTGCAGAGCTTTTAGATTTAGCCATATTGACAACTATTATCAAAACTATATAATTGTAATGCTATGAACAAAACGATCTTGCAGGTACCAGTTTCAAGAGAATTAAAAGAAAAGGCGGAAGAGGCTGCCCATAAGCAGGGTTTTTCTTCTCTTCAAGAGTCTGTAAGGGTTTTCTTAGCAAAACTTGCTACAAATAGACTTGAGATCACAATTCAAGAACCTATTAAACTCTCGGAAAGCTCTGAGAGACGCTATTTAAAACAAACCCTGGATTTTGAAAAGAATAAAAATACCAGATCTGCAAAGACCGTAGATGAACTTATGACCCAGCTGAATGCAAATAAAATATCATAAAGAATTCTCTAAAAATTATCAGAAACGAGTAGGTTCAAACCCCAAATTAGTTTCCAAATTTCAAACCAAGCTTAAACAATTTATAGATAATCCAACCAGTCCAGGTTTAAAAGACCACAAACTTATAGGTAAATTAAGTAGTTATCGTGCCTTTTCAGTAACCGGAGATATAAGGGTTGTGTACAGAATTGTGAATAATGAACTTTGGCTTTACGACATTGGCACACACCCTCAAGTTTACTAAAAGTTGTATTACGTAGGGACTGGCTCCGAGTCGTGGATGATGTTAGAACTTTTTATGTAAACAATTTAGCCTAACTAAGTTAGCGACGAAAGTAACTTATACAATTTACAAGTTGCAAGACAACACCCATCGTCAGCACTGCCATAGTAAACATACAATTCATCTCCTACAACTACAGCTCCTGATGGAAATGCCACATTGTCAGTGTACCCTTTAAGTTCGTAACTCATCTCAGGTTTAAGAAGCGGTTTAGTAGTTTTTGCAACCACTTTAGTGGGATCTTTAATGTCAAGAAGTGCAGCACCAATAAACCACTCTCTCTTAAATGATTCAGGACAATAAATTAGAAGCCAACCTTTTGGCGTTTTCACTGGTGAAGCACCTAATTCAGGTCCTCTATAAACCCCTTTCGATGGTGTGAGTAAAGGAACTTTATTTGTTTTCCTCCACTTAATGGGGTCAAACAGTTGTTCTATAGACTCTACTTCGGTATAAAATATCGTTGATTGCGGTGTGTCAGCATATTGAGTGTAGAGAAATGCGTATCTGTCATCAACCTTTTCAGGAAATAAGGAAGCCGCTTTGCACCGTCCCTGTAAATCTATAAACCCATACTTTTCAAGCCTTTCAAAGTCTGCTGTTACCGCTCCAGCAATTCGAACATTTATACCTCCGTCCTTTGCTTTGGAAACTGCTGTGTAGAAAATATAGTAAGTATCATCAATTTTTACTGCACGTGCATCCTCACATCCTAGCTCCTCCCAATCTTGTTCTGGTTTAATAAAGGGCTGTTCCCTCCTTTCAAAAATAACTCCATCCTCGCTGTGAGCATAACCTATATAGGAAAGGTGATATTCTTTTACTTTTGGCAAAATGATAGCTTCTGATGAAAGAGCGCGATATAACATATGGAAATCGTTCTTCTCGAGACACACACCTGGATTCATTACTGCTTTTGATTCCCACATATTTTCCTTTTTTGGGGAGAAAATAGGATTGTTTTTATATCTTTGAAGTTCAACTAACATGATTATTTAGCAAATATAGTACGTTATTTTTTAAATAGCAAAAATTGAGGCTAAAAATCGTGGCTCCGAGTCGTGGATGATGCTTGTCCTGAGCGAAGTCGAAGGGTTAGAACTTTTTATGCTTATACCTAATCCCGTGTTAGGAAATCCCGACACGGGCGAGGTATACTACAATCATGGATTGGGTCTTTTTTTCTCTTTTGTCTCGAGCCCTATGGGCAGCAGATAATATAGTCGATAAACTTTTAAGAGGAAAGTATCTCCGTGATTCTCTCGTCCTCACATTAGTCGCTGGTGTTTTTGCGTTAATTCTTTCTCTAGTCATTATCGTATTTAATGGTTTGAGGTGGCTAGGTTTTGGCCCCGCAGTATTGGTGGTATTTGCTGGAGCCTTTCAGATATTTGCTGTTTTTGCTTTCTATCAAGCCATATCTAAAGAGGAGATATCCAGGGTGATACCTTTATTTCAGCTTACCCCACCTTTTGTTTTAATACTTTCTCTTTTATTTTTGGGAGAAGTGTTAACACTGAATCATTACTTAGCCTTTCTACTAATTTTGTTGGGCGGTTTCTTAATTTCTCTTGAAAAAGCAAAAGGTGTATTCAAGTTAAGAAGTGCCTTCTGGTGGATGGTTCTAGCTAGTTTAATTTATGCGATTCAAGCAGTAATTTTGAAATCCTTGTATGTTGCTCACCCATTCTGGGATTTAACGGTATATCTTGGTTTTGGTGAATTTCTTCCCACCCCATTACTTCTTTTGCTGATACCCACTTTCAGAAGTAGGTTCATTAAAAGTCTTTCAGACTTAAAACCGAGAGGCTGGGGGCTGTTAATATTCGCTATGGTTTTTGTAACCACAGCCTCAATTAGCGGCCTTTGGGCCATAGCTGCTGGTCCTGTTACCTTAGTTAGTGTGCTTAGAGGATTTCAAAGTATATTTGTACTAATCTATGCTGTGTTACTTTCAATATGGTTTCCAAAAATACTTAAAGAAGAATTAAGCAAAAGTATTATTGGAATTAAAGCTACTGCAATTTTACTAATGACGATTGGCCTTTATCTAATCTATTTATAAAAAACAACGTAATATGGCTTGGCTCCAAGTCATGGGTGATGTTAGAATTTTTTATCTAGCTTACTAAAGTTCAACTCCTTTTAATTAGCAAGGTTTGGCACCCTAACCGTCTCGGCCCCTCTAGATCATTTCTTTCAGAATCCCCAATTACCAGTACATCCCTCATCCTAAAATCACCAATTTTTCTTACCTCTTCAAATAACTTATCAAAAAATCTTGGATCGGGTTTATCAATAGGGTCACCAATAACTATCCCTTGGGCGTGTATAGGTAGTATCTGTAGCCTTTTTCTTTTGTATTCTTCCGAAAATATTGGCTCGTAGGTTAATTTAAGGTTATCATTAATTCGCAAAATATGATCGCTTCCAGCCATAAGAATAAGTGGTAACCCTAACCTTTGAAGTAAGCTCAAAAAGATCTCCGCGTCAGCATACAACGTTCCTTCATTACTAACTGCGGCCCAATAGGCATTTCTTCCTGCTTCTACATCTTCCTTTGTTAGGTGTATTTGTATTTTTTCAGCCGCCAAAATAATCAATATTTCTCGACTCCAAACGTTTAGACCTGAATCGGATAACCCCCTTAATGTACCTACCCGACTTATTAAGTAATTAAATTCACTACGCTTTTCCCAAGACTCGGCTTCTGGGCGGCGAAACCCTTCAAGTATTAAATTAAACATTTTATCTACCTCTTGAGAAAAATCAGATCCGAAGGCTTTTGCCAAAGCCGACAGCCCTGCTTGATGGCCTTTATCAAAATCTAATAGTGTGTAATCGACATCTGAAATAACTATTGAGACGTCTTTTAATTCATTTTTATTAAACGTTAAAGATTTTCTAGCGGGTGCTTGAGCTTTTTGCATTTTAATACTCGAAATAATACAACCATTTCAAAATAGTGTAAATAACAAATGTTCTTCTAGCCGACAGGTCTGAAAAGACTCGAACGTCTCGTGAGGATTAAGAAAAATCGTGGCTCCGGGGGCGGGATTCGAACCCGCAACCATCTCCTTAACAGGGAGCCGCTCTACCATTGAGCTACCCCGGAACGTTTGATTTCAAAAATTCCTTACCAATGCCACTTTTAAGATACTTCTCTCTAGTCCTTGCCTCCTGTCGAGTGTTGGCCTTTTCGGTATAGAGAACCTTCCACGGACGGAATCCTTTGGTCGAAAACACGCCGCCTGAATTATGTTCTTCTAATCTTCTCTTTAAATCTTGTGTGAAACCTACGTAAATTCGTCCATCTTTGCCACTTATTAGCCCATAAACTGTGTACATCAAACAGCTTCCTGCTCCCTGCCTGCCGGCAGGCAGGTACCATTGAGCTACCCCGGAATGTGAAGAAGATTTTATCACTAAGTTCAAATAACTTCAACTGTTTCTGCTTTCTTTACCAACCAGGGTTATTTTTTATGTTAATATATTTTATGATGGCAGCAGGTGCGGACATCCCCAAATTAAAAGCCTTAGCAAAACTTGTCCGCTACTACATTTTGCGTTCTACCACCAAAGCCGGCTCCGGGCACCCCACCTCTTCTCTCTCCGCTGTCGAGCTAATGGTTGCTCTTTTTTTCCACAAACTGCGCTTTGACCTAAAAAAACCAGATCGCCCAAATAATGACCGGGCGATCTTTTCAAAAGGCCACGCTTCCCCTCTTCTTTACGCACTCTATGCAGCGGCAGGGGTAGTTAGTGAACGACAGCTTGATAAACTACGCAACCTTGGCAGTCCTTTGGAAGGTCACCCTAGGCCGTGCTTTAAATTTGTTGAGGTGGCATCTGGCTCTTTAGGCCAGGGTTTAAGCATCGGCCTTGGAATGGCTCTCAATGCTAAGTATCTAGATAAACTTCCTTATAAAACCTATGTTCTGCTCGGCGATTCCGAAATGGCAGAGGGTAGCGTTTGGGAAGCGGTCCAACTCGCCGCTTATTACAAACTGGATAACTTAGTTGGAATCATTGATGTTAACCGCTTGGGCCAGTCGCAAGAAACAATGTACGGACATGATGTCGCGGCCTACCAAAAACGCCTTACATCTTTCGGCTGGGAGGTCAAGATTGTCGATGGTCACAATCTAAATCAGATCCTCAAGGTTTTCGATTCGATCGACAAGGTCAAGAACAGACCAACGATGATTGTCGCCAAAACTATTAAGGGTAGGGGCGTCTCTTTCTTAGAAGATAAAGAAGGTTGGCACGGCAAGGCTTTGAAGGAGGAGGATTATCAAAAAGCGCTAAAAGAACTTGGTAAAATCAACACAAAGATCAAAGGAGTTATCCAAAAACCGAAAGATAGATTGCCCAAAGTGCAATTTTCAACTAGAAAGATTAAACCGACCTCTTACGACAAAAACGAAGAGGTTGCTACCCGGAAAGCTTATGGAAATGCTTTGAAACGGCTAGGAGCAGCCTACCAGAACATTATCAGCCTCGATGGTGACTGCAAAAACTCAACCTATGCCGAGATTTTCAAAGATGCTTTCCCGAAGAGATTTTTTGAGATGTTCATTGCCGAACAAAATATGGTTGGGGCGGCCCTTGGTCTTTCCAAACGCGGCAAAATTCCTTTCGTTTCGACCTTCGCCGCTTTTTTAACTAGAGCATATGATCAAATTCGAATGGCAAGTTACTCTAAACCCAATATAAAATTTGTGGGCAGCCATGCCGGGGTTTCAATTGGTGAAGACGGGCCCAGCCAAATGGGTCTTGAAGATCTGGCAATGTTTAGAAGCTTGGCCGGTAGTATTGTGCTTTATCCGGCCGATGCGGTATCTACCGAAAAACTGACCGCACAGGCGGCCAAAATCAATGGATTGTGTTATATCAGGACCGCTAGACCCTCTACACCAATAATTTATAATCTTAAAGAAGAATTTCCAATTGGCGGTAGTAAAGTTTTAACCTCAAGCAAAAATGACGTGGCGACCGTTGTCGCGGCCGGGATCACCCTTTATGAAGCTTTGGCAGCGGCCAAGGAGCTAGCCAAAAAGGGTCTGCCAATTAGAGTCATCGACGCCTATTCAATCAAACCAATTGATGAAAAGACCTTGAAAAAGGCAGCCAGCGAAACCGATAACACCGTCATCACCGTTGAAGATCATTGGTTTGAAGGCGGCCTGGGAGATGCGGTTTTGAATGTTTTTGCCGACCTACCAATCAAAGTCTACAAACTAGCGGTAAACAAAATCCCCACTTCTGGAAAACCAGCGCAGCTTTTAGACCTCGAAGGTATTTCTAGTAAAGCAATTGTAAGAAAAGTAGAAGAAGCAACTGGTCAATCAATAAAAGCAGGCTAAAGCTGTAAAACACCCAAGGCACAGAGGGAAGATTTTACTCAAAAAAATTAAAAATTACATCCCAGACAATAACTATTTTGTTGCCGGAGAGAATAAGTTCGATAGTGAAGATAGCCGCAGTTTCGGCAAGGTAAGCAGGGGGCTAATCCTCGGTTAGGTTTGGTTCCGTTACTCAACTTAAACAAATGTAACCTTGCGTCCAAAAGGTCATTTGGTCTATCCTAAAAGCTGGAGGAAAAAGCCTTGAACAAAAGCCTGGCCCTATACACTTTAAAAACAGAAGCACTTTTTGATCGTTTCGCCACCCGGCAAACCGGTCTAAGCGGGCCGGAAGCAAAGGCTCGCTTAGAAAAATATGGCCCCAACAAGCTAAGTGAGAGGGGAAAAGCCTCTCCGTTTGAAATTTATTCAAATCAATTTAAAAGTATTCTGGTTTTGATTTTAATTGCCGCCGCTACCCTCACCTATGCCGTTTATTTTTTCGGCGAAAAGGATCTTTCCAATCTAATCGAAGGTAGCCTCATATTGGCAATTGTCTTGATGATGACGGCGCTTGGGTTTATTCAAGAATATCGGGCCGAACGGGCAATTGAAGCCCTAAAAAAACTGCTTGCCTACAAAGCCAAGGTGGTTAGGGATGGCCAGGAAAGAGAAATCGACACCGCCTTTTTGGTCCCCGGCGACCTTGTTGTTTTAGAAGAAGGGGTGCGGGTCCCAGCCGATATTCGGCTTACCCACGTGGCTGCGTTGCGAACAAACGAGGCTTCTCTAACCGGGGAGTCTATTTCCGTAGCCAAAGAGGCCCAGCCGCTTTCAGGGACACTTGAAGTTGCCGACCAGAAAAATATGGCTTTTTCTGGTACCAATGTTGTCACTGGCCGCGGAATGGGAATTGTAGTCGCGACTGGCGACGCGACCGAAATTGGCAAGATTGCGGAGTTTGTGGCGACTGCTCGAAAAGAAGAAACCCCAATCCAAAAAAGGCTTGATAAACTAGGCAAGCTTTTGGGTTGGGGAACGATTGCGATTTCTGCTGTTGTCTTTATCTTCATTGTCTTCTTTGCTCAAGGCTACACCACCTTAAGTCTCGGCCAAAGACTCCTCCACTCCTTTATTGCCGCGGTTGCTCTAGCGGTTGCCGCCATACCAGAGGGCTTACCGGCGGTAGTAACTATCTCCCTAGCCTTTGGAACAGGCCGAATGTTAAAAAGGAAAACATTAGTAAGAAGCCTGGCGTCCGTGGAGACGCTCGGCTCAGTCGATGTAATCTGCACCGATAAAACCGGGACTTTAACTACTGGCGATATGACCGTACTACAAATTTATTTTGCTGGTTCTATTTATACTCTTACCGGCGTCGGTCATAATTTATCTGGCGAATTTCTACTTGGGAAGGAAAAAATAGACCCAGCAAGACTAAATCTTATTTTGAAAAGTGGGCTAGCCTGCAATAACGCGGTTTTTGATAAAGAAAGCGGTAAAATTATCGGTGATCCAACACAAGTTGCCCTAATTGTTTCAGCATACAAGGGAAGTCTAAAGGAAACCGGCAGCCGGATCTACGAAATTCCATTCAGCTCGGAGCGCAAGATTATGACTGTAGTCGTTGAGGAAAACGGTAATAGGCTTGTTTATACTGCGGGAGCCCCTGAAGTAGTTTTATCTAAATGTTCTAGCTTAATTGGGGACAATAAAGTGTTACCTATCAAAGAAGAGGATAAGAAAAGGATTTCGGAAATAAACGAAGGAATGGCTTCGAACGCTCTACGGGTTTTAGGTTTCGCTTATAAGGAAGTGCCAAAGATAGAAAAAGATAAGATTGAGCAAGACTTAACATTCATCGGCCTCCAAGCAATGTCAGATCCACCAAGGGAAGGGGTTAAGGAATTAATCGCCGCCGTGAAGAAAAGTGGAATTCGCGTAATCATGATTACGGGAGACCACTTCGCCACTGCCCAAGCGGTTGCTTCGGATATTGGCATTGGAGGGGAAGCGGTCACCGGAGCAGAACTTGATGCGATGAGTGAAGATGGGTTTATTAAAGAGGTTGAGGAGATAGATATTTATGCCAGGGTAAACCCAGAACATAAATTAAGGATTGTTGAAGCCTTAAAGGCTCATAACCACTTGGTGGCAATGACTGGTGATGGGGTCAATGATGCGCCGGCGCTGAAAAGAGCCGATATCGGTGTGGCTATGGGAATTGCCGGCACCGATGTTGCCAAAGAAGCTAGCGATATCGTACTTCTTGATGATCAATTTGGCACGATTGTGGCGGCCATTGAGGAAGGTAGAGGAATTTTCGATAATATTCGTAAGTTTGTTGATTATCTCATCTCCTGTAACGTCGGTGAGGTCTTAGTAGTCTTCTTTGGTCTCCTGATCTTCAAAGATATCCCTTTAACCGCCGTGATGTTGCTTTGGATCAATGTTATTACTGATGGTTTACCAGCTGTTGCCATCGGGCTAGACCCGGCCGAAAAAGGAATCTTGCGCTACTCACCAAAAAAATTCCAGGGGCAGATTATTGACCGGCGAGTCTGGGTAGAAATCGCTTTCTTTGGCCTCGCCCTCACGGTAGCTACTTTGGGTATCTTTTTCCTAAATCTTCCGCAAGGCTTAAATGAAGCCCGCGCGGCTGCTTTTATGGCCATTATTATTTTTGAGCTTCTGCGAATTGCTAATATCCGTTCTGGCTACAAGATCCCACTAAAAGAAAATCTCTGGCTTTTAGTGGCAATTGCCAGTTCCATAATTTTGCAAATGGCAATCGTCTATATTCCTTTTCTCTCCCTCCTATTTGGAGTCTCGCCAATTCACCTTTTTGACTGGCTTTACATTACCGTAGTCAGTGTTATTTTATTCTTTGTCTTCAAGTTGGTTGATCGGATTTTAGATCGCTTCCCCGCCTTGGCGCCCCAAACTAATTAAAGTGGGGTTTATTAGCTTGTCGGTGAAAATCTAGCAGGTTTTGCAATAAACGGTTTATTTGGCTATAATTTGAGTGATGACTTTTTGGTCAAACTTTTTTAGTCAAGGTGAAAACAAATACGAGACCCTTAAAACTAAGTTAACTTTTCATGAACAAAATTCGGAAGAAAACCTTCACAACTCTCACCCTCATCTAAAGGACCTTTTTGCCAAGCACCAAATCGATTTAAAAAAGATACGCAAACATGGAGTACGAGTGGCCGCGGCCGCCGCTGTATTGGGAGCTTTTTTGGCAATCCCGCATCTGATTGGCCACCCTTCGGTTTCGCCGCCGAGGCAGCCTCCAGCAGCGGGTAAAGAGACTGGGCAATTGATACCCGCCCAGACGACCTTTGGCTCATCGCAGGGGTCCAGGCCAACAAGTTCCAGGTGCCGGTGGGGTTTCACCCCCCTCGACTCCGACGCAGCCGCCAGGCGATCAGCCAAAATCACCAGGTCATCAAGGCCACATTCACGGCCGCAGCTTTCTAGCACCACCAAAAGAGCATGGATTTCATGATCTTGGACTCCACAAGGGTGCGGCAAAAAACCCTCAAGTCCCCGAGATTGGGCCTCACCCAAGTGATCTAGATGTCAATAAAGGAGGCGGTAAAACATGAGCGTCTTTTATGACCACTTAGTCGGTCTTGATGAAATTCATAATGAACTGCTCAACTTTAATCTACCAACCAGGAAACATTACCATCTTTTGCAAATCGTTGGCTCTACTCTCCACCATGAAGTTTTAAACGTAATTTTGCTAGAAATACCGCAAGAGGCTCACGAGCGGTTTCTAGTTGAATTCCACAACCGCCCCGCTGATCCAGCCCATCTTGAGTTCCTGAGGCAATATAGCCCTGAGATTGAAGATAAAATCAGCTCTACCGCCAACGGAGTAAAATCAAGAATCCTCGGAGAAATTAGGAAATCTAAGTAGCCATTAAGTGTGGCGTTCGCGTCTGACACGCCCCCCACGTTAGACGTGGCGATCGGCGACCTTGGTCGCCCCGAAACTTTCCGGTTTGATCTTGTAAGTAAGACCGCTCCCCAGGACCATACCGGTCACCCAACGGATCATATCGCGAGTGGCTCCTCCTTCGCCAATATCTAAATGTACCTCCGGCTCGTAGCCGGAAAGGCCATTGTGGCGAAAGGTATCACGCAGTTTCCAGGCTAGTTCAATCGAAAATTGGGTTTCCTTAGCAATTCGGTCGGCAACGACTACAATATTAGGCAGGGAGGATCTTCTCCAAAAGTAAATTCCCCCCCGACCTATTCGGTGAACAATTATCGCGGTGACAAAATCAGCCATCCCGTCTCGGTTTTCGGAATCGGTTCCAACAATAACTTTATAACGGAAGTTGGTATCTTCCGTGATATAGCTGGCGATTTTTTCGATTACGCCCTCATAATCAAGAGGGCCGTAAGTTGGCGAAGTAAATTTTTCCATGAAGAAATATTGTACTGCAAACCAGCCTAAAAAGCAAAGGCGGTGGCTGATTTAATAATCTCCACCACACTACCCCAAAAAAGGCCTGGTCAAATAAATGAAGAAAAATTAAAAATTTCGAACGAGGCGATTACTCAAGGTAGTCTTTTAATTTCTTACTCCGTGTCGGATGGCGGAGTTTCCGCAAGGCCTTCGCCTCAATCTGGCGGATACGTTCCCTGGTTACACCAAATTCCCGGCCAACTTCCTCCAAAGTGCGTTGCCGACCATCCTCCAAGCCAAAGCGTAGCCGCAAAACCTTCTTCTCCCGATCATTGAGAGTGTCAAGGACTTCGGCCAAGTGTGATTTTAGTAGTTCGGCACTCGCTTGTTCTTCAGGCCGAATCTCTTCGTCAGGGATGAAATCCCCTAGGGTAGAGTCTTTTTCTTCGCCGACTGGTGCTTCCAGAGAGGTCGGCTCTTGGGAAACTTTGATAATTTCCCGCACCTTTTCCGGATCGATACCCATTTCTTTGGCAACCTCCTCGGGGGTCGGTTCCCGACCCAGCTCTTGCATCAACTTACGAGAAGTGCGAATAAAGCGGTTGATGGTCTCAACCATATGGACCGGAATCCGAATTGTTCTTGCTTGATCAGCAATTGCCCGAGTGATTGCCTGGCGGATCCACCACGTCGCGTAAGTAGAAAATTTGTAGCCTTTTCGCCAGTCAAATTTTTCGACCGCCCGCATCAAACCAATATTACCTTCTTCGATCAGGTCAAGTAGCGAAAGGCCGCGGCCGACATATTTTTTGGCAATTGAAACCACCAGACGAAGGTTAGAATTAATCAGTCTTTCCTTTGCCGCCGCATCTGCTTTTTCCGCCCGTTTGGAAAGTTCGACTTCTTCCTGCGCGGTTAGCAGCGATATCCGGCCAATTTCTCTTAGATACATCCTGACCGGATCAGTTATCTGCCCACCAGCTAAAGCGGTTAAAACTTCCAGCTCTTTCTCAAGATCGCCAGTTTTTATTTCCTCTTCAGCACCCACCTCAAGAACATCGACCCCTTCTTCGACTAGGCGGGTGTAGAGATTGTCTAGTTCTTCGACGTGGGCCTCGGCCTCGGGGAAAACGGCCAAAATATCATCTTGGGTAACAAAACCCACCTCTTTACCCTTTTTTATTAATTCGGCCGCTGCTTCTTCGCCAGTTTTTGTTACCATACCTAGCCTTCCTCCAAACTTGTTAGAATTTTTGACAAATCCCGAAATTGCCGACTCAAAGAGGCTACTTGGTCAGTCTCACCCGTACTTTCAGATTGCTTGATCGCTAAAGAAAGTTCCTTTAGTTTCAACCGTAAGTTTAACCCCTTTAATCGCCGTACGCAATTGTTAATCTCTTTTGTTGCCTTCTCCCTGTCGGCTAAAATTTCTTCGTCGATTTCTAAAAGCAAAAGTTCGTCGAAGGTTGGCAATAAAGCCGCTGGAACAGCCTTGGCTAAAGTTTTTATTTTTAGTCGGCCTTCTTTCTTCTTAAAGCTACCAAGTATTTTAAAGATTTCGCGATTTTGTGGCTGGCTAAAAATTTTCTCCTCCGGAGTTTCTGGCAGTTGGCCACTTTGAACAAACAGCGCCAACAAATATTTCTCTAGCAGGCTAACCCCCTTTTCGCCTAAAGGCCGCTCAAGGATCTCTTTCATACTTAAAGGCTCTTTTTGGCCCGTCGAATATTTTTTTAACGCTGCTCGCAATATCGTTTCTTCAATCCCAAGTTTTGCGCCGAGCACTTGGAGGTAATAGGCGCGCAGGATCTCATCGCCTAAAGAAGCGATTTGGGGTAGCACCTCGCCAGCGACTTTTCTCTTACTTTCCGCACCGGCCACGCCATATTTTCTAATCGCGGACTCAATAAAGTAATCATAGATCGGTACCGCTTCTTTGATCGCTTTCTTCCAAGCGGCCGGGTCTTTTTGGATTAATTCATCGGGGTCTTTACTTTCGGCAAGCGGCACAACTCTTACATTTAAACCAGAGTTTTCGGCAAGCTCTATCCCTCTTTTTGCCGCCGCGTCTCCGGCAAGGTCGGTATCAAAGGCAAAAAGGAGATTTTCGGCGAATCTTTTTAAAATTTCAATCTGATCAGCTGTCACCGCGGTACCAAGCGGAGCCACTGTATTGGTTACTCCTGCCTGATGGGACGAAATGACATCTAAATTGCCTTCGACCAAAACCGCTCCTTTTTCTTTCTTGATCGCCATCTTGGCCAGATTTATTCCGTACAAAGCCCTACTTTTGTGGAAAAGCGGTGTTTCGGGACTGTTTAAGTATTTTGGTTCATCGGCTCCTAGCGCCCGGCCAGAAAAAGCAATCACCCTTCCCTGCGCATCACAAATGGGGAAAATAATTCGATTCCGGAATCGATCAACCACGCCTTCACTAGTAGCAGAAGTCAGCCCAGCCAGGCCAACGTCTGGAGCAGAAAATTCTTTTTTAGCCAAAAAGCGAAATAAAAAATTTCGCTGTCCCCCGGCAAACCCTAATTTGAAATCCTTAATTGAATTGGGGCTGACTCCCCTTTTCTTTAAGTACGCTCGGGCGCGCTCGCCGGAAGGATGCTTGGTAAGAAGATAGTGGTAAACCTCGCACGCAGTCTCGGAGATTTTTAATAGGGTTTCCTTCTTTTGTTCTGCCGGACTTGGCTGGTACTCTTTCAACTTTACTCCGGCCCGCGCCGCCAAGAAACGCAGCGCCTCGCCAAATTCCATTCCCTCCATCCGTTTGAGGAAGGCAAACGCGTCGCCACCCTCGCCACAGCCAAAGCACTTAAAAATTTGCCGGTCAGGGGAAACCATAAAGGAGGGGGTCTTTTCGCCGTGAAACGGACACAAAGCTTTGTAGTTTCTACCGGCTTTCTTCAGCGGAATATACTCGTTTATCAAACCAACAATATCAACCCGAGATTTTACTTCATCAACTTGGCTTTCCATTGGCTATCATATACTAGCCAATTACGCCAGAGAAAACAAGGTTTCTCCACTAGAGGTCTTCACAATTTTGAAAGGATAAAGGTAGTCAAAAAACCAAGGAGAGTCAGTAGTCCAATTGCCAATCCGCCCTCCTCGTAAGCTTCAGGCATCATGCTATCGGCAAGCATCGCTAAAATTGCCCCGGCCGCAAACGATTCGATAGCTCCCAAAGTATTCAACTTCAAATCTCCAAGAAACACAAAGCTTCCGATTGTTGTCAGAGTGAGGGCAACGCTAACAATAAACCAAATCAGAAAAGTTTGTCTTTTTGAAATTCCTTCTTTCATAAAACCATTGGTTGAGGTAATAGCCTCGGGGAGATTGGAAAGAAAAATTGCTGCTGCCAAAGCTAACCCGATTCCCTTGGGATTCAAAAGGGAGATCCCCAAAGCGGCAGATTCTGGCACACCATCAAGAATTGCACCCAGAGTAATAACCTCTCCGCTGGCTTCTCTTCCGCTTTTGAAAACCTGGCGTCTTTTGTGGTTACGGCCGCCGGCTCGGTGAATCCAAAAATCGCCGCTTATGAAGGTGATCCCGCCAAGAAGAAAGCCAAAAATTATGGCATCAAAACCACCATGCTTGAAGGCTTCTTCCATGAGACCAAAGGTGAGAGCACAAATCAAGGCACCCGAACCAAAAGCCATTATCGCCGCAACCACTTTTTGTCGGAAATTAAAGATAACAGCGGCGATTGCCCCGATAAGAAGCGAAAACCCAGTTAATAAAGCGTAAGAAACAACTGTTGCCATCTTTGAGCTAATTATTGCACAATTTTCAGGTATTGACCAAACCAAAATTTGGCCTTAGGATTAAATACTTAAGGCCTATGACCGCAATCCGCGTCCAAAACCTAAAAAAATATTTCGGCAAAACTAAGGCTGTCAATGGAGTTTCCTTCGAGGTTAATGAAGGGGAAATCCTGGGTTTCTTAGGCCCAAACGGTGCCGGGAAGACGACGACTATCCGCTGTATGATGGATTTTATCCGACCAACCGAAGGAAAAATCGAAATATTAGGCCGAGATGCCCAAAAAGACTCGGCCGAACTAAAAACGGATATCGGTTACCTTTCAAGCGAAACTGACCTCTACAAGTCTTGGACCGGTGCTGAGCATATTAACTTCATGGAGAGGCTTAGGGGGATTAGTAGCTTTGACGAAGAGTTGGAGAAAGAACTGAAATTTGATCGCCGAAAGCGCGCGGGAGTACTATCTACCGGTAACCGCCAAAAATTAGGCATAATTTTAGCCTTGATGCACCAACCGAAACTCTTAATCTTAGACGAACCAACTGTTGGTCTCGATCCCCTGCTGCAAAATTATATTTACGAGATCCTCCGTGCCGAAGCCGCCAAAGGAAATACAATTTTCATGTCCTCGCATAATTTAGCAGAGGTAGAAAAAATTTGTGACCGGGTGGTTATTCTCAAAGACGGAAAAATCGTCGCTGTGGAAAGCATCAACGATATAAAAAGAAAAAGGATTTATACAATCTACGCTTATTTTGAAGGGGACGTTCCGAAAAAAGACTTAGTTACCAACGGAATCGGCTTGGTCGAAGAGTTTTCTGATGGCTTGGTTTTGAATGTTAAAGGTGACATCAAACCGCTTCTGACAAAATTAAGTGGGTTTAAGAATCTCAAAGATCTAGAAATTACTCACGCCAGTCTAGAAGAAGTCTTTATGGAGTTTTATAAGTAACATGTGGCCACTATTTACAAAAACATTAAAAACTAATCGAATTGGACTTTTGATTTACAACGCCATCTGTATTGGTTTTGTCTGGTTTTATGCTGCTTTCTTTCCCTCGATCTTTAAAGAAAGCGAAAAATTAAAAGAAGCTTTCAAAGCCTATCCACAGGATCTGATGAAGGCGTTTGGCATCGAAATTGACAAATTTATCAGCAGTTTTGAAGGATTCATGGCTGGGGAATATTTCAGCATGCTTTGGCCAATCGTTTTAATTGTTTTAATTATTGCTTACGCCGGGTCGGCAATTGCTGGGGAGATTGAAGCAGGAACGATTGAACTCTTGCTTGCCCAACCGATTTCAAGATTGCGGATCTTCTTTTCCAAATATCTTTCCGGAATATTCATTATTACCGTATTTATTGCCATTTCCAACTCGGCCGTAATAGCCTTTGCCCGTCTTTATAATGTGACCTTCCACTGGCAAAATTTTCTAACGATCTCGATCTTGGGATTCCTCTTCGCTTTTGCCATTTTCGGCATCTGCTTTATGCTTTCCGCGATTTCTTCTTCAAAGGGAAGGCCAGCTGCTCTTACCGGCGGACTGCTGATCATTATGTATGCTCTTAATATATTTTCAAACTTCCAAGAATCTCTAAAAAACCTAAAGTACGCTTCTTTCTTTCACTACTACGACCAAAACGCCGCGCTTCTTAATAACCACATTGACAATTTAAGCATCGCCGTATTTCTCGCCGTCGGCATAATCTGTACGGTAATTGGTGCAATCGCTTTTGTCAAAAGAGATATTGCCACTACATAAGTTCGCAACTTGATCCATAAGTCTAAAATTTAATTTTCCCCGCTTATTCTCAAAACTATCTTTACAGAAACAAATAGAGGGTCCTTCCGTGAAAGAACCCTCCATCACTAATGAGTTGGGCGCGCGCGGCCTGGTGTGCTTTATGACGCCGGTTGTTTCTCGGGCTCCCGAAAGGAGAGATCGCACTCCGCGCAGAAAACCCGCAGAAAGTTGTAGAATCTACCTTCGTCGTCTTCCCCCACACTCACTCTAATAAGCCGACCGCCTGAGACTGTGAGGTAGCTGTCAACATGCCTCCGTCTCCAGCCTCCTTTGCCATCGTCGACGCCGAACACCCTTCCGAACTCCGCAATGAGCCGCCTGGCGTGCTTCTCAGGCACTACTACATCCAGACTGATGACACGCCTGTGAATTCTCACATCGTACCCTGCTTCTTCGATGCCCCTCTTCCTTTCTTGAAAGCCCCTTGCAGAGCGGCTATTTAGTTGTTGCTGGATTATATTACAAATTGTCGATCATTACAACTATGGGGCAGTTTAAGCTACATGGGATTGCCAGGACGGGGCTAAAAATTTCTTCACCGACTTTTAAAACATCTTTCCGGATTAACGGGTGAAGGTAACACTGTCAACAATTTTCAGCAAGGTTTTTTCGTGTGGTTGGTAAACTGCTTGGTTAGTTCCTCCCCAAGTTAGGCGGTAAATGGTGTCGCTATGTTTTAGATATATCCAAGCGCCGGTGTCCATTGGGTGGCTATGTCTTTCCAATTTAACGCCGGCTTCTCCAGACAGACTCGCCGCAGTTTTGGTATAACCGTCACCAACAAGACTGGCAATTTCCTCATAATTGTCCAAGGTTCTTCCCATCGATGAATCGACAATTACATTAAACGTGGCATAGTCGGTGGTAATTTTATCTTCCGATCTTCTCCTTTATTAGCTTGTCGCTTTAAATGACTTTACAACTTCAATAATAACATCTTTGACGATCGGATCATCAAAAAAGGATACAAAAGTGTAAGGGGTTGTTTTACCATTCTTATCCTTTCCACTCACCGTGGCCTCCGCGCATTTTTGTGCTGAAGCAGGGAGCGTATAAATAGCGACTTTAATACTTCCAGCTGTTTCATACTCTACCGAGCCAGCGCCCACGCAAGATGCTTGGCGCAGATTAATCGAAATTTGGTTAGAGGTAGCGTTTGCCGGATCGCTTTTTCGGCCCAAAATGATCGTTGGGACAGTTGCTTTTTCCCCAGCGGCGGTTTCGTAATAATATTCCGACTTTACTTCCCAATCTGATGAGTAGTCAAAGGAGATATCAACCTGGTCGTTGGTGTAAGTTTGATCTCCTGAACCGCCGCCGCCCGGCAGTGTTGGGAATTTGAATGTTTCGAGCATTTTTTGATAAATCTCTGGCTCGCAATTGGTGAATTGCTGGGGGTCTTTCGCCGGGCCCTGAAAGATATAAGAAATATTGAAAAAGGGCACGTGATAAATGTAGGAGCGGTATGAGGCGGCGTGACCAAAAACAGCCAGTTTAGTCCCGGCGCGGCTGTCAATCGTTACTGCTTCTTCCTTTTCAATATCAAATCCCGGCACCATGGTGGTGGTCAGCTCTTGTTTAAACTGGCTTAAATCGTAAGCGGTGTTGCCAATCCAAACTAGGGCTGTTTGATTCTTCGGACCAAAAGAGACCGACCATTGTGTGGCGGCGGCTTGGGGTTGTTCTTCTTTATAAGACCAGTTGGAAGGATATTTTACCGTGAAACCTTTTTTGTAGGTTCTCCAGCTACTGGTATTTAAATTACCGCAGCCTACTTCTTTGGATTCGGAACTTTTAGAAGTTGGCGCAGATTTCTTGAAAGGTGAGGAGGATGAAAAGGCTAGATATACTCCAGCGCCAACTACCAATAATGCACCGACGCCGGCTACTGCTAAAATAGTAGTTTTTTTGCTGGAAAATAAGGCTGACAGGAAACCTTTCATTTTTCCGCTACCCTCGATTTGGTTACAGTTTAACTATACCATAACCAATATCCCTCTAAAATGAGGTCGCATCTCTATAGGCGTATTGACCAGCCAAAGATCCGATGTTACGATGAAAGCAGGAGAGAAAAATGAAAAAAGCTGTAATCGCTGCGTTAGTAGTTCTAGTTGTAATTATCGCCGCTGGGGTTGGAGGTTGGTATTTCTTTATAAAAAAGTCTGCAGAAGGCGGCTCCTGCCAAAACGATGCTAAATGTGAAACCGGCCTGAAGTGTATCTCCAATGTCTGTTCCTCGGGAAATAAGGGCTCAAGGTGTGCTGCTAAATCTGATTGTAAAACCGAATTTTGTGTCGAAGGTATCTGCACCGAAGGCAAGTTGAGCGATAAATGTGTTACGAAATCAGACTGCAAAACTAGCTTTTGTGTGAGCGAGCGGTGTACCGAAGGTAAAGTCGGTCAAGCCTGCGGTACCTACAAAGATTGTCAAACTGGTCTTCTATGCAAGAGCAAGCTTTGCACGGAAAAACCTTCCTATACCAAGTATTTTGACAGAATCGATATCGGCAAAATAAAGCCTGGCTCGCCCCCGGGGCCGAATAACATTCCTGTTGCGACAACCCAGTTTAATGCGGTCACAGATTCGATAGAAGTTGATATTACTAACAGCAAAAAAACTAGTGGAGAATTTTACATCGAAATAATTGACCCGATTAGTGGTGAAAAGATTTTTACGACTGATAAGCAGCAAATTTCTGGTTCTCGCGGAACTGGATTCGGCCTGCCAATGAATACAGCAGCCGGTGAATATGAGCTGGATGTCTACTTCAACAACGAGCTGATCTACTCAGTAAATATTAAACTTACTACCTAAAGACACTCCTCCTCAATTTTGTAAAACAAGCTCGCCTATCTGATGCCTTTCTCTTTATCATTTGCTACAATGGTTAATCGACATGAAGGCTTTAATTGTCTACGATTCGCTCTATGGGAATACGGAAAAAGTCGCGAAAGCGATTGCTGATGCTATAGGCGGTGAAGCCAAGTCTACAGGCAAAGTTGATCCCTCAGAGTTAAAGGGGTTTGATCTTTTGATTGTTGGTTCCCCAACGCATGGCGGTAGACCATCTCCTCCAATGCGAGAGTTCTTAAATAAAATCCCCGCCGGCTCTCTTAAAGGACTCAGCGTGGCTGCATTCGATACCAGATTTTCAAAAGAAGGGCACGGCGTAGGATTGCGGATACTAATGAGCGTATTAAACTTCGCCGCCGGCCGCATCGCCGAGGCCTTAAAGAAAAAAGGAGGCAACCAAATTGTCGAGCCAGAAGGTTTTATAGTAGAAGGCAAAGAAGGCCCACTGAAAAATGGGGAAATTGAGCGAGCAACAGCTTGGATTAAAAACTCAAACTTCTAACTTAGGAATCCCACGACCTACCTCGTAGTTTGATTAGGCGAGAATCTTTAGCTTGAGTGAATAGTCACCAGACTATTCTCAAGCGCAAGATACGCAGCTTTTGATCTCCGGTAGGAGATATCAAACGCGAGTATCTTATAGTCTTTACATCCTCCTTAATTTCTGCTATACTCCTCACACAAAAAATGCTCATAAATCCTGAACCAGCAATGGCAGGTTGAGTACGAGGGAGAGGTCATGCCGTTAGTGAAAATCCAGCACTGGAGCTTGACTCCGACTACCATGGGGAATCTCGCCAAGTCTCTTCCTGAGATCGTCTCTCGGGCACTCAACATTGAGAGCGTGCCCGAGGCTCACTTGACGCCCAACGATATCGAAGTCCTGTTCGTCCAGGGATCTGTAGACGACGTTCACCAGGACTTCTACTTCGGTGTCGAAGTCGAGGCGATGCACTTCCCCGAACGGGAGCAGCACAAAGACGCAATCACAGCGACGATTGCATCTGAGCTGGAGGGCGTGGTCGAGCCGTTCTACAAGTTCTACGTCTGGCTGACACTGCCCATCGCCGGGTACGCCGAGGTCAAGAAACGCCAATGAAAATGGGGGAGGGATCAATGGCTACTGCCTGATTCGCAAGAATCGCCACTCCCCTAAGCAAATCAGGAAACTAGTTTTCTTAGGACAAGGAACAACTCCGAAGCTTTACGCGAAGGGTTGTTTTTTGTTGGGGAAAACTTGTTTGGTCCGCTGCTTTGTGATTTAATTTACTTTAATGGAATTGGAAGAAATTAGAACTAAAATCAAACGCGGTGAGTATGATCTATCAGAACATGCTCATGTTGAGAGGCAAGCCGAACATATAACGGTAAAGGAGATTGAGGAATTAATTTTGTCTGGCGAAATTGTTGAGGCTTACCCCAAAGATCCACGCGGTGAAAGCGTGCTGTTAGGAGCGAGACTTAAGACTAGAAGCTTGCATGTTGTTTGTGGTAAAAGAAATGATAGAATACTAATAGTAACGGTTTACGAACCAAACCTACCAAAATGGTTTGATTACAAAACAAGAGGCCGGGAGGTTAAAGATCGTGTCTAGACAGTGCTATTTTTGCAAAGGAAAAACTGAAACAAAAAATGTTGACGTAGACTTTCGCTGGGAAGGGAAACTTTACGTGATTCGCGATGTGCCGGTAGAGGTTTGTAGTCAATGTGGTGAAAGATACTACTCCTCGGATGTTTCTAAAAAGATCGACCGGCTAGTTCAAATTGGGCAGCCGCAACAAACAATCAAAGTTCCTGTTTTGGAATTTAGTCAGTAAACAATTTAGCCTCAAATTTTAATACCCACATCAAACGTTCGAACTTTTTGGTAAACTTATTATTATGAAAAAATTAAAGAAAATCCCAGAATTTAAGAGCGAAGACGAAGAACGAGACTTTTGGGACTCTCATGATATTTTTGATTATTTTGATGTTTCCAAGGCTAGAAGGGTAGTTTTCCCAAATCTTAAATTTTCTACCCAAACTGTCTCGATTCGTCTAACTCAATCGTTACTAAACGCACTTAAGGAGCTAGCAAACAAAAAAGACGTGCCATATCAGTCCCTGATGAAAATTTATTTAGCAGAAAAGGTGGAAGAAGAGCTACAGCCTGTTAAATAAACTCTAACCCTTCGACTTCACTCAGGACTTCGCGTCCTCTACAACTCAGAGCCGAAAGATAAATTAAAACCAGTAATCTAGGAGATTAAGAAAGTTCGTTAAATTTGGGTTGATATTTTTCTTCCTTGGAAAGCAAATTTGGGTAAAAATGCGTGACCCCTGGAAGGTCCGAAATTCCAGGGGTCCCTGCAGCAGCTACTTGGGCCTAGGCGTCTCCGACTGCGTTTCCACGGAACAGGGTCGGCGAGGGAGCTCATAACCCGTCTCCAGAATGGTGGTCGTGGCAGCTTGATCTCGTCGTTCACGCCGTAGACTTCAATGCCAGGGTAATTCCTCTTGAAGGCATCGAAGATCTCCGGCTCTACTTCCTCCCACAGCACTGCCGCGGGGATGAAGACAGACAGGGTGTACGGGGAGATGAGAACTCTCTCAATCCCCCGGATTTGGAGTACGTCGTGGACAATGTTGGTCCATGAGACCGGCTGCCCCCATCGATACTCCCACTGCCCACCTTCGATCATGGGGAAGTTGGTCTGGAACCACCTTCCACCCACGGCCGGCGCTACAGCCTTGACTCGCTTAATATCACCCACGGGACCATCCTTTCTCGTCTTCTTCTTGTTATTGCTGGGTGATTGCACCCCTCGGACCAAGGGTACAGATGTGCTTAATGGTAGCAGAATTATTCAGAAAAGTCAATTACTATGAGATTACTTCCTTCAGGAAGTAACTTTTGGGGATAGATGTGGTAAGAGCCAGGGCTTGCGCTCTGGCTCTTGTTGGTTACAGCAGCTCGGTGGCTAGCGACGACGGGAGGCGAGTCTGGCGAGACCTCGGTTAACGTACGCGCTTTCGGCGTTTGCGATGTCCTCATCGGTGCACTCCTCGTCTTCGCGCGGTCCGGAGACCTTGACGCTAAGAAGGAGGGTGGATCCGTTCTTGCTGACGAGCTTTAGTTCCTGCCAGCCTTCGTCGTACTTGCCGACGACACCATCGCAGATCTCACATGACCTCACTTCGACCCTATCGGTCGCCCTGTGGACAGCGCCGGCGAAATCCAGGTTGGACTCGCCATCGGTGCCCTTGATGTAGGCTTCCAGGTCGATCCCATCACCGCCGTTTTCCACGAGGGTGACGTACCGCTGCTGCAGTTCCTGTGCCGCATCAAAGATGCTAAGCACTCTGTGCCCACAAGTTGTCATCGAAAAACCTCCTTCGCAACTGCTGTGGGAATACGCTAATTCTAGCAAGAATAGGTTGAAAAGTCAAGTACTATGGGTTTTATATATCTCTACTCTTCGCTTACAGGGAGACTAAGAAGTCCTACCGCTTTTTACTTTTCCTTCCTCGGAAAGCAAACTCTTTCTTGGATCTATTTTTTTGACCACTCAAAGCTTGAACTTAAATCAATTTCTGCTAAAATAGGTGGGTTGGCCTGGAGGGGTGCTGGAGTGGCCGAACAGGCGGCACTGGAAATGCCGTATCATCGCAAGGTGATCGTGGGTTCGAATCCCACCCCCTCCGCCATTCGACGCGCTGCGCTTGCTCATGGCAGGCCAGCAAGGAGAATGTCCTGAGCTTGTCGAAGGACAGAAAGCTTAATGAGTAGTTACTGTACCTATATAATCTTGACTTCTAATAAGAAATATTACGTTGGTCATACAAATAGCCTTGAAGACAGATTTAAGCGCCATCTTAACGGTTCAGGGCCTAAATTCACCGCCCAGAATAAACCAATAAAGGTTGTTTGGTTCCAGAAGTTTAATACTGAAATGGACGCCATTAGAAGAGAAAAGCAGCTTAAAGGTTGGACTAGGGAAAAGAAAGAAAAACTAATAGATGGAGTTTGGAAATAAAACATTCGACTTGGCCGGGAAGTTTAACTTTCCGCCACGATTCTTCACTTACGATCTATTTCCCGCTAAGTTAACCCAACAAAAAATTGACAAAGCAATCAAGCAGGAATTATAATCTTGGCTGAAGGAGAGTTTTTTAGTTCAACCGGGAAGGAGGGAAGTATTAAAGGTGCTGAAAAGGTGTGGGGAGGTGGACGGCAAGTAGCTAGTTCAGGAGGCTCGCTCATGAGACTTCCCATGAAAGATCGCTCACCTCCGATGAGGCGGGCCCGCTTCCCAACTGCGGCGATCGTCGCGTTCACGGCCATGCTCCTCTGCCTGCTGGCGTTAGGCTTGGGGACGGCCAACGCGGCGACGACGGACACCGGCCCCCTGGCAGCGGCAGTGGCCGGCGGCCTGGGGGACTACACGTTGGCATCGGCGGAGTTCGCCGACCCTGGAGGCATTTCCGCGCCCCGGGCGACGACGACCACCGCCAGCGACTTCGACGAGATCACGGCCGGCGCGGCTTACATCGACGTAGGCGTAACGAGAAGCGGCGCTGGCGGCCAGTACCTGACAACTGCGACTTTCGCGGACGAGACCGGCGACACCACCGCGGCCACGACCCCGATCGGCGAGACGAGCATTCCTGCGGCAGTCATCATAGCCGCCTTTGCCGTTGCCATCGTGGTCTTCTTGGTAGCACGCACCCGGAACAACATCGCCCTGTTCGGCGGCGGCGGCTCTGTGGCGCACCCCGCCCGCGGTTCTATCCAGACCTTTGGGACCAGCGGACACGACGAGACGAGTTCTGACACGACGCAGACCGGCTTCAACGTCATCGGCGCCCTGGGCACCATCGTCCTGCACATTAGGTCTGGGACCATTGGGAGGCAGATAAGGAGGCTGCAGATCGGTCTGAAACCGACAGGTCCCTAGTACAGTCCTCGTTCGCCTAACCTGACCTACTCCTGGACCATTGATCTGTTATCCAGGACGGCCTTAGCGGTTCTCGCCTAACAAACGGGGGCCTTGGGGGTTTGTTGTTGGCCACGCCGACATCAGACCCCCTCAACATTTCTTAGGGGAAGCTTAATTTATCTGCAGCTTTTTCAACCATCTTTTTCTCACCCGGATAATCTAGTTTTTTGATCGCTTCTTCTGCCGCAAGCCAAGCGGTGTTTTCCACTTCCCAACCATGCTCTTTTTCCGGATCGCCGGATAAATATTTCATCAGAAAATAGTGGCTGGTTTTGCGGACTTTTTCTTTTTCGGAATTTGTATAAAAAATTGTTATTTCACCCAAATATTCCTGAATTTCCGCCTCCACCCCGGCTTCTTCTTCCACTTCACGAAGTGCAGTTTGCTCTTTGCTCTCTCCAGGATCGATCCAACCTTTCGGCAAGACCCAGCGGTGATGACCAGAATGTTGGACAATTAAAAATCCAATCCCTGTTTTAACTTTCCGATAAACTACTCCACCAGCGCTTGTTTCTTGTCTCATACCAGAATCCTTTTCACTACCCGAAAATCCTTTCTTTCCAAAAATTCGGCTGCTTTCTCCTCCACCACTTTTCCTGCCTCGCCTCGGGCATTAACTACTTTGCCATTACCAACATAAAGAGCGACGTGGCCGATCCCTTCGGTAAATCCCGGGTTGTAATGTCCCCAACCGCCTTTGATGAATACTAAATCTCCCGGTTTTAGATTTCTTAGATTGGGTTTTACTATCTTTCCAGCTGATGCTTGTTCAAGAGCTGTCCTAGGGAGTTTAACCCCAATTCTTTTGTAGAGATATTGGACGAAGCTAGAACAATCAAATTCCCTTGGGGCTTGGGAGGGTTTTGCTCCGTACCTATACGGTTTCCCCAGGTACTTATATGCAACCTTAATTAATTTTTTAATTTTTTCTTCACGGTTCATTTATTCCAATTTTACAACAATCGCGGTGATATCATCTGGTTTAGCGCGTAAGGAGCTGCCTTTGGAAACAGCTTCTGCTGCCTCCACTAGCTCTTTTGCTGGATCTGGCGAGCCTTTTTGGAGAATTTGGGCAATTTCTTTGTTGATTAAGTTATCGTGAACTCCGTCGCTGGTCAAAATAATTAAATCTCCTTTCCTTGCTTTAAACTTACCAATCCTTGGGTTCATCGCCCCTAGCCCAACCGCTTGGGTAATGATATTTCTGCCTTGGAATAAATCTTTCTCTAGTTTAGAAAATCCTTTGAGATCTTCGGCTTGACGTATTCTTTCGGCTTTTGCTTGATTTAGCCAGCCTTTCTCAAAAGCTTGGGTAACTACTGAGTCATCAACCGAGATCTGCAGTAACCCCAAGTTGGAAAAATGATAGACACGAGAATCTCCTACGCTACCCCAGACCACGACGGATTCGGAATCCCGAGGATATATCCTGACCATAGCAGCAGTTGTCCCAATCTGATGACCAAAGGCTTCTTCGCCTTTTTCTTTCAAAATATAGTGGCATTCCCGGAAAACAGCTTCTAAACTTTTGAGGTTAGCCCGACTTTTAAAACATTGGGCGCACCAGGTAGCGGCCTTTTTACCGCCAGCTATACCGCCGATGCCATCGAAAACTCCGGCTGAATTATTTTCTTTATCAATAAAAAATGTATCTTGGTTTTCAGACGGGTGGGCGGCACAAGGCAAAGAAGCACTAAAAAATTTAATCTTCATAACTCCATTTTAGCACGGGCAGATTGAATTTGAAGTGTTTTTCTGTTAAAATTTGTCCTGCTTTTGGAGGAAGCTAAGCTTTCTGGAGGAAGCTAAGCTTTCTGGAGGAGTGGCCGAGTGGTTCAAGCTTGTCCCGACTTTATGTCGGGAGCAGCGGCCCCGATAAAACGGGGTAAATTTGCTAAACCTCAGTCTGGAGGAGTCGCATAGTGGTCCAGTGCACCCCGCTAAGCGGGGCGAGCCTGCAAGGAGGAGTGGCCGAGTGGTTCAAGGCAGCGGTTTGCTAAACCGTGATCGGTTTAATAAGCTGATCCGTGGGTTCGAATCCCACCTCCTCCGCCACGCTCAGCGTGGCTACTGGTCCGCTGAGCGGACCGCCCTGGATTCGGCAAGCTCACCATTAATCCTGGGCCTGCCGAAGGGTGGGGAGGTTCGGGAGTGGCGGCGGAAAAACCACGGAGAGGTGGCCGAGTGGTTTAAGGCGCTGGTCTTGAAAACCGGTGTGGCAGCAATGTCACCGGGGGTTCGAATCCCTCCCTCTCCGCCACAGCCTTCATCAGTAGTCCCATAGGTTTGATTTTATTTCCCTGGAATGGTATACTAGTAACCCGTTAAGTTAACGATAATCATCTGGAAGGAGGGGGTGAACCTTGGCTAAGAAAAAGCACCGCGGCTCGTCAAAAATCAAGTACGAGCACAACATGATCCATGGGTTGAGACGCCTGCTCGAAGAAATCGAACCGTGGCCTGAAATAGGCTCCATCATACCAGGTGAGATAAGGCGTAGTTCGAGTTTCGGCGGGCTTAAGCTCACGATCCAATACCCTACTGGAAGCGGGCTCAAATGCCTAGCTAAGGGATCCGGAGCAGTCCAAGAAGTCTTTATAGTTAGTCCCAGCCCCGCAGCCCTAGCAGAAAGGCTCAAGGCGTTTTTAGGTGCGGGCTAGCCTTACAAAATAGGTTAGCCCCACCCTAATATTCTCATCTACAATTTGATATAATCATTTAGCTAGATAGGGTACGGGGTTGGTTTGTTGGCTAGTTTGCATCTTCTCAATTTGCTGCTTAAAATAAGTTCCAACATAGTCAACCAGGCACCGCCACGGGAGCTTTAGAATTGGTGTATAATCGCAAGATTACATCTCGCGTAGGAGAGTTAGCGACGCAGAAAGTGAAACTTTCTATTGTTTCTCTGGCGAGATATAATTAACTTAGAGGGCAAATGGCTGATAAGCAACCGGCTGTCGCACAACTAAAAACAGAAGTTGCTGCTTTGCAGGAAAAGATCCGCCATCTGGAAGGCAAAGCGGTTAGCAAAGAAAAAATAACTGTCAAAACCCTTTTCCGCTGGCAATCTTTTTCCCGCCCCTACACCAAACGTACCGCCAAATGGCTTGTCTACACGCTTTTGCTCGTGGCCACAATTGTGTTGATTCTCCTCTTCGTCCATGAATTTTTCATTATTGCTCCGGTTCTTGCATTAGCCTTCGTGGCTTACATTTTGGCTACCGTTCCTCCCGAGATAATCGAAAACGCGATCACCACCCAAGGAATCAATACGGCTGATCGAAGTTACATTTGGGAGGAATTAGACGATTTTTGGTTTACGGAAAAACGGGGCTTTACCATGTTGCATGTTGACACCTTTCTTTCTTGGCCAAGGCGACTTTTGCTATTAATTAACCCGACTGACAAAGATAAACTTAAAGAAATTTTAGCCCGCTATATTCCCTACCGAGAACTACCAAAAACCTCTTGGCTTGATCATCTCGCTGACTATCTATCGGCGGCTTTTCACAAGCTCACTAGTTAAACCATTAGCTTGAGTTAAGTTTTGCTATTTTTACCTTGCTTTGTTAAACTTATTGGCGTAATTAAAAATGCTGACTGCGACCGTAGCTCAATCGGATAGCCCTCTCCGTAACCCCGATAAATCGGGGGTACTCTCGAGTGCTGCGACCACTCGTCCCGATTTAATCGGGACTTCGTGGACTAAGAGCGCTGGGTTGCGGGACGAGCGCTCGTAGCTCAATCGGACAGAGCGCCAGCTTGCGGAGCTGGAGGTTGAGAGTTCGAGTCTCTCCGAGCGCGCCACTTAATCAATATGTGCTTGGCAACTCCAGTAAAAGTTCTAAAATTAAACCAAAACAAAGCGACCGTTTCTGCTTTAGGGAAAAAGGACGAGGTTGATGTGAGTCTCTTGAAAAATGTCAGGATCGGCGATTATCTTTATGCATCCAGGGGTTTAGCGATTAAAAAAGTAGCTAGAAGCGACGCCAAAAAAGTTTTAGAATTAGTAAGCAAGTGGCATGAGCAATCTGTCGGAAAATAAAGGAATAGCGCTCGTCTTAAGTACCGCAGTAATTAGCGGTTTTGCTATTTTTATCAATAAATTCGGCGTTGCCGAGTTTAACCCTTATCTTTTTACCTTCCTCAAAAATCTTCTCGCTGCCGCCTTTTTAGTTGGTCTGCTTTTGGGCTTGAAGGAATTTAAAAATCTCAAAAAGCTCACCAAGAAAGACTGGCTGATTTTAACAATTATTGGTTTAGTTGGGGGATCAATTCCCTTTCTACTCTTTTTCAAAGGCCTTTCTTTAACCACCGCTGCCAGCGGGGCTTTTATTCACAAAACAATGTTTATTTATGTAGCGATTTTGGCTGGTGTATTTTTGAAAGAAAAAATCCCCGGCCAGCTTTTGATCGCCGGTGCTCTTTTACTGATGGGCAACCTTTACTTTTTAAAATTCTTACCTTATGGCGCCGGGCAAGGCGATCTTTTGGTTTTAGCCGCAACCGCTTTCTGGGCCGTGGAAAATGTCATTTCCAAGTATACCCTAAGAACTCTTTCACCGCGGATTGTTGCTTTTGGCCGGATGGGAATTGGCTCAATATTCATCTTGCTGTTTTTAATCTTCAGCGGCAATATTCAGGCGGTTTCGAAACTAACGCCCTTACATTTTCAGTGGATTTTAATCTCGGGGGCAATTCTTTTTGGCTATGTTACTACTTGGTACACTGGCCTGAAATATATTAACGTCTCAACCGCAACCGTGATCTTACTTTTGGGTTCGCCAATTACTTCTTTATTAACCTTTATTTTCCAAGGTCAACCGTTTAGCCAAACCCAATTAATCGGGGCCGTTCTCTTAGTCTCAGGAGTAGCTCTAGCGATTGGTTTACAAACCATTTGGCAAACGATTAAACGCCTACCCAGGATCCTTTATGTCCGCTCTTAAACTGGCGATTTCTTATTCCCTACCTTCATATCAACTTGGTTTTTGTGGTCCCCAAGAAGCAAAAGATAAAAAAATCCTGCTTGATTTTGTCAATGGAGAAAAAGTTAATGAGAAATTAGTTAAGGAAGCCTTGATGAAATTCGAAGCGCCCTATCCTTACTTTAAATTGATCGCTAAAAGCAACGGAATTGCTGACCCATTTGACGAGCGGGTAGTTAAAGCAATGTGGGTGGGGAATGAGTTGTTGGACAATGTCAAAACGCAAGATCTACGCAATTTAATCCGAACAGAATTTGCCAAACCCGGCTTGCTTTCTCTGAAAGAAGCGGAAGCCCGCGCGAATAAAGTCCCCGACGGCGCCGTTCCCCATCACAGCTTTCACGTTTTGATCCTAGGACCCGTCACCGGCCGGGTAAAACTAGAAGGGACGATGCTTGATCTTTGTCGAATCGGGTGGGGCAGAGTGACCAAGATCAAAGATCAAAGATCAAAGATCAAAAAGTTGAAAGTAAGATACAGACCGCTAGTCTTGGGACAAAAGATTAAACTGGGGGAAGAGGTTGAGAGGGAAATTGAATGGAATAAAAATATTGTACCGAAGGTAAAGATCGGCGATTGGGTCTCCTTCCACTGGGGCCAGGTTTGCAAAGTTCTAAACCCAGATGAAGTCAAAAACCTCGAGCACTACACCAAGAAAACAATTGATTTGGTTAATGAACCGAGCAGGTGATGCAGGGATCGTAGGCGCGAATGAGCATTTCGAGAAGTTCTTGAATTTTTTCTTTAGACTGACCTCTCATCTGATCCAAAACCACTTGAGCCGTTTCTTCCATCGAACTTAAGTTCTGAACCGTTGGAGTGATTATATTGCACGCGGAAATGAAACCCCAAGTGTCTATACTCACCTCGTAATACAAACCGCCTCTTGGTGCCTCTAGCGCACCCACACCAGCCAAATTCCTACCCATCTTGCGGTCCTTTGTTAGCTTCGTAGCCTCAGTATCGATTCCAGTTTGAATAAGCTCATCGAGTATTTCGTTAGCCTCGGCGACAAAATGATAAGTTTCAATTGCTTGGGCTAAATTGTTGTGATAGGGGTTTTGGAAATCCAAGGACGCCTGTCGGAAAAACTCTTTCGCCTTGCCTTTCAAAAGATTTCCTTGCAGAGCCAGTCGGGCGAGGGAACCGACCATCATTCCTTTTCCGCTGTGGTATCCAAACTTGGCGGTAGAGTAGGGTTTAATTTCTTCCTTAATTATTTTTTCAAAATCATCTGGACGGGCCCTCAACTTCTTATTGGAGGAGATATATTTCCCGTCATAGATCTCATAAGTTCTGCCGTTGGTTTGGGCAAAAAGAACCAGATCAGTTTTGACTTCGGGATAGGTTAGTGAAGAGAAAAGATTAACGCAGCTCTCGGCCGCTTCCAGTATTTTTTCCGCTTCTTTTTTCAGTTTTTTCAAGGTTTCTACCGAGGGTACTTTGTGAAAACCACCAGCCGCCGTGGTAGTTGGATGAATTCCCCGACCGCCAACGGTATCAGCGATTAGATCAGAACCTCTTTTCAACTCCAGGGCTTGCTGAAAATAAACCGGATGGGTTTTAATAATTTCCAGACCAGAATCCAAACCTAAATAATCCGGCACCGCGAGAAAATATAGATGCAAAGCATGGCTTTGAATCATTTGGGCATCCATTAATAATTTTCTTAGAAGAACGGTTGATTTCGATGGTTTTATGTTCAAGGCGTCTTCAACCGCTTTAATCGCGGCCAAATTGTGGGCAATTGGGCAGACGCCGCAGATTCGGGGAGTAATCCAATAAAGATCTTCCGCCGGTCGGCCAACGACCATTCCTTCGAACAATCTTTCACCTTCGGCAACTTCCAACCAGACCTTATTTTTCTCCCAATTGAAATGTAAGCTGCCGTGACCTTCAATTTTAGTAATAAATTCAGCTTTTTCCATTTTTTCCCTTGGGTTTCCTAAATAATTTAGCGTATTCCGGTGTTTTCTTTAAAAACATTGAAAAGTATCGCTCAACCTGCTCCGAATCGGAAAACTTATACACTGTGTTCAAAAGATTATCAATCTGCGCCTCATCGCGCAGCCCAAAACAACCATAGCAAGGCGAGCCGCCGGCGATGCAAATTGCCCCGCAGCCGCCTTGGGTAATTGGCCCAAGACAAATCTTTCTGGCAAGAAGCCGGCAGGGGTTCCCCGCCAGTTTACACTCAAAACAAACCGAGTAGCCGCGCGGTTTCGGAACTTTCCCGGCTAAAAGCTCTTCCATCACCCGCACCACTTCTTTTTTCTCAACTGGACAGCCGTGAATCAGATAATCAACGCTGACGTAAGCGGTTAGTGGCAAGGCGTCAATTCCCCGCGGTTTATATTTTTCACCGTAAATCTTTTTGTACCAAAAAGTCCGGGCCTCTTTATCGATTATTCCCGGAATCCCGCCCAAAGTAGCACAGCTTCCCAATCCAATCAAAATCTTGGTCTGATCACGGAGAAATTTTAAAGTGCCAATCTCATGTTGGGTAATCGGCGTCCCTTCGATTAAAACTACATCATACGGCCCGCTGTCCGCTCTTTTTTGAGCGAGTCGCCAATTAACTACCTCGACCTGATCGGCCAATTCCAAAAGTTCTTCCCGCAAAGAAACGATCGCCACTTCGCAGCCTTCACAATCAGTAAAATCAAAAATCGCTATTTTTGGCTTATTCAGCATCAATAGTCAATCCCAATTCCCTTGGACCTGGTCGTAATAAAAAATCGGTCCATCAGTGCAGACATATTTATCGCCGGTGGTACAATGCTGGCATTTGCCGATACCGCAACTCATTTTCCGCTCTTCGGAAACGAAAATCCGCCGATCAGTAATCCCAAGCGGCCGGAAAATATTTTCTAAAGCCCTCGCCATCGGTCCGGGTCCGCACATCGCCGCTACGGTATTGGCGGGGTCAATCTCAATATCCTTAACCAGTTCTGATACCAAACCGACATGACCGCTCCAACCCGGAGCCGGTTTATCAACTGTTAGAAGAACCTTAATCAATTTTTCCCAACGCTCGTAGCGTTCTCTAAACAAAAGGTCTTTCGGCGTCAGTGCACCGTAGAGCAGATAAACCCGACCGAATCGTTCTCGTTTGGCAATAATATATTCAATCAACGCCGCGATCGGCGGAATACCGCAACCGCCGGTTACCATCACTACATCTTTTCCTTCAAAAAAGCCGACTGGGTACCCATTTCCGTAGGGACCGCGGAGAGTCATTTCATCGCCTTCCGTCAGATGGTGTAAAGCGGCAGTAACTGCTCCCACTTTTCTGACGCCAATTTCGACAAAATCCGGTTCAAACGACGAAGAAGCCAAGCCAAACGGCGCCTCCCCGTAGCCCCAAACGCCGGCTAAAACAAATTGTCCGGGATTGAAAACCAACCCACCTTTGCCGACGGGAAATTTCTCGCCAATTAGCTTTAAGCGGAAAAGGCTAAAGTTGGCCGACATTTTTTCGATTTTAATTATTTTTACTTTCCGCGGATGAAGTGGGTTTTCCATTTTAAAATTTCCTCACCGGGTTTGCTTTTTGAAACGCGGAAATTATTTCTTCTAAAACCTTTTCGATGTTAATGCCCGCAGGACAATATTTTTGACAGCGGTGGCAGGCTACGCATTGTACTTGGCCGAACTCTTTGTAAGCCCGTACAAATTTATGATAGAACCAGTTAAAATAACGGCCTTTTTGGTCCGGTCGGAAGTTGTGGCCCCCAGCGATTTTGGCAAACCCCGGCAGGGTGCAGGCATCCCATTTTCGGCAGCGGGTACAAACGGACCGGTCGAAAGAAGTTTTATCCTCGGTGCTCGTGCAGTAGCAAAGCGGGCAAACATAGGTACAGATTCCACAACCAAGGCAGATCTTGCCTAATCTTTCCCAAATTTGTGAATAATTTTCTCGGGACCACTCCACTGCTTTCGCAAGCAACTCACTATCTAAAATCATCTCATCTAGCTTGGTAACCGCTTCTAGCGGTTTTGCTTTCCCCGAAATTTCTTTCTCCTTAAAAAATTCTAAACTAGCAATCTTTCTTCCTTTAGCGGTTAAAGCGCTTGCGCGATATCCCTGCTCAGAAACTTTTTCCAAAATCAGGTCCCCGCCGAGCGGCACGCCAACTTCGGTTTCGGAAACGCCAATTAGGGTCGAGGCCTTTCGGCGGTTTAAATAAAAAGTGTCGGCGGGGGGTTTTCCCATAATTTGATCGAGTTGGGCAATAGCTGTGAGATCTTTGAGGTTAAGGCCAAAAACAATAAATGGTTTTTTTATTTCTGTTTCTTGAACCCGACCATTCGTGACTTTGAATAATTCTTCTTCGGCTGGCAAAAAATAGATTTTCGGCGGGAGAAGGGTGGTGTGGTAACCCAACAGAACCTCGCCTGGTTCTTCAACTTTATCAAAGATAATTTCTTGACCCTTTTTCTGGGGACCAAAGACATCATAAGTTTTTTTTAAGTGGCCTAAGAGGTTCGGAATATCGAGCTGGGAAATTACCTTCGGCATTAATCTTATTATATCTCGCTAGAGAAACGAGCGCGAGATGTAATCTGGCGATTATACTCTAAACTGGTATCGATTGGTGGCGCCCTCGGCGGGACTCGAACCCACAATCTCCGGCTTCGGAGGCCGACGGTCTATCCATTGACCTACGAGGGCACATTCGACAAGCTCAGTGCTGAGTTTATCGAAGCATGGCGGAGGGAGGAGGATTCGAACCTCCGTGAGGATTGCTCCCCCCAAGGTTTTCGAGACCTGGCCAATAAACCACTCTGGCACCCCTCCAACAAAAGCGAGTCTTATTCTACTAAAAAAGGGGCTGAAATTCCACTAAGCGCAAAGTATTATAGTTTGACGAAGCGGTGATTACGCCGCCCGCGGATAAACCGAATGGGAAGTCGCCAAAGCTATACCCCAGACTTTCGCTGCTCCTTTTCTTTTTAGAGATGCCGCGGCGGCTTTCATTGTCGCGCCGGTGGTCCAGACATCATCAAAAACTAAGAAATTTCGACCGTCAATGTCATCAGTCGCCTTAAAAACTCCTCTTGCTTGTTTGAATCGCTCTTTTCTCGGCAGTTTAACTTGCGGTTTAGTTTCTTTAATTTTTCTTAAAACTTCCGAGTCGAGTGGTATTTTTAATTGCCTAGCAATTAATTCTCCCAAGAGTTCAGCTTGGTTAAACCCCCGCCAGTTTTCCCGGGCTTGCGAGAGGGGAACTGGCAACAGCGTAAATGAATTGAAATCTACTTCTTCCAAAATTTCCGCCTTTTTAATTTCGCTGGTCAACACCCCAACCAAATCTTTAACAAAGCGGTATTTTAGTTCGTGGATTATCTCTTTAATCGGCGTGGAATACTCAAAAAGGCAAACCAGACCGTCGAGGGAAAGCTTACCTTGACATTTAGCGTGGGTAGTCCCGCCAATCGCCGACTTTAAACAAACCGGACAAAACGTAGGCGCTAGCTTAATTTTCTTTTTATCTTTTCGACATAAGTAACTGCCAAATTCTCCGCAAACTACGCAACGTTTTGGAAAAATGAAATCAAGCAATCCCATTTGACTTACATTTTACTCCTAAACACAAACCCCGACCTTTAGAGTCGGGGTTGTGATGGTGGAGATGCCCGGCTTTGCACCGGGGTCCGAAAAAGAAACTGCTTCAAGATGCTACAAGCTTAGCTAGCTAAAATTTTCCCTAAAACCTTCCAACTAGCGGGATCGGCTAAAGGTAAGGTCGATTTGTTTAAGGACTAGTTGCTAAGTGACCAGCTCCTGCATCAGTCCTCTTGGCTAGCGTTACACCCTGCAACCTCCACCAAGAGAGGGGTGGCAAGATGGTCCGATTAGCTATAAGCGTATCGGACTGCCAAATTAGAGTTGGCATTTATAAGTTTGATCACCAATTTTTACGGTGCTTGATGATCACCACCGGCTTGCACTTAAAGTCGCTTCTTTCCCGTCGAATGTATACATCCCCTTGTAGGCCTCGCAAAGCGAGGTCGCAGCACGCGGAGTATTCGGCTTCGGCACAGAGTGCGGACGGCATAGAATACGAGCGTGCTATATTCGGTGAACAGATAACAGAATTGTTAAGGTGCTTCTTTCTGGGCTTTTAGTTTCTCTTCTCTTAAAACTGCTTGCGCTTCTCGCTCCTGCTCCTTCTTTTTGATCGCAGAGCGTTTATCGTATTTCTTCTTACCGGCCGCGAGAGCGACCTCTAGTTTAGCATAATTTCGCTTAAAATACAAGCGCGCCGGAACAATTGTTAAGTTACTGCCTGAAAGTTTCCCAATTAAATAATCAATTTCTTTTTTATGGAGAAGCAGTTTCCGATCCCGCCTTGGATCGGCCCGCTCAAAAGCGGCTTTTTCGTAGGGAGCAATATAAGCATTAGCTAGGATGGCCTCACCATTTCTCACCGTAACGAAAGAATCATCTAGTGCGACTTTTCCCGCCCGAACTGCTTTTATTTCATTACCGGAAAGGGTAATCCCGGCTTCTAATTTATCCAGAAGATGGTAGTTAAACGAGGCTTTTTTATTTACGATTGGCTTCATCTTAGATTGAAGGAGTAAATTATGTTCCCGACAAGAACATAGGTGGTTTTTTTCACTTCGTCAACCACCAGGCAGCTCGCCTCTTTGAGCTTATCCGCCAAATACAAGCCGCTGTAGCTGCCGCTTGATTTTTCAATAATAAACAGCCCGCCCGCTCCTTTATCAAAAATGTACAAGTTGGAATTCCCTTCGCGGGTGTAGATATCGGCAATTTCGCTGAAGGGCTGGGGCGAGTTTTTAACTTCAAAAGCCTGCTTTTTGCCGCCAAAAAACTTAAAAATGGTGTTTTTAGAGGCGATCCACACGTTGCCATCCACGGTAAAATCAACCAGAGTTTCGTTAAAAGCCTCGGAAAAATAATTGGCTGGCCCAGCCAGCCCGTCTCCGACTGGTAGATATTTCCAAATTTGCTTTGCCGCTTCATCCAGAAGGTATAGATTACCCCGATAGGTATCGGCGGCGACCAACTTTTGCCACTTTGCCGAAGAGGAAACCAGCTTTTTCTCCGCCTTTGTTTGCAGATCGATGCGTTTTACTCCGTCTTTGCTTTGAATGTAAAGAAGCTCTCCAGCGGCAGCGATATTTTGCAGATCAGCTTTCTCGGAGACGAGAATTGATATTTTTTTGCTGGCAGTCTCGACTTTGTAAACCGAGCCGGTCCCTTTGTCCAACACCAATAAAAAGCCAGCCGCTAATTTTAATTTCTTAGCCTCGATCTTACCCTTCAGGTTAGTCAGATCGACGAAGGTCTCTAAACCAACCTGAAAAACCCGGTTGATCTCCGCGGAAAGGACATCGAGTTTCTCCCGAAGGTTGACGTACTTGGGGTCTTTACTGGAAAGGGTGTTGAGTTCTTTTTCGGCTTCCGAAACAAGATTGGCCGCATTGGCTGGGTTGATGTTTTTGAGCTTCTCCGCCTCGTCAAGTTTATTTTCCACCGCGGAAATCGTTTTTTCCCTTCTCTCGGTACTAGCGTGGCGAGCGCGGTTGATAGAACCAGCCGAAATACTCACCAATAAAATCGCGGCCAGGACAGCGGCAATTTCAATGATTCTTTTTCTTTTCCGCCATGCCTCGTCCTCAAGTACCCCGGGCGGCCGGGGTAGCCAAGGCGACAAAACAAAAGCGGCTGTCTTCCGCAAATACTCCTGAACAAGTGGGGCGAGGACGGTCGCAACTTTTTTCAGTGCCATCTGAAATTTTAGCAAAAAGTCCAAATTTAGCCTTAAGGCCGGCCAGCGAAAAGAGATTTTTCTCCCCAATTCGCTTAGCGGTCCAGGCACCCCCTTTTCTCTCTCGCTTAGATCGGCGATCAAGAGCGGCTCAAGGCGCTCAACCGGTTCTTGGACCGACAATCGTAGGCAGAAAGCACCGCCCTTCTCCTTCGCTGTTTCCCCAACCGCCGTTAAGATTTCTTCAAAATCGGATTTCACCGACACTTGGCTTAAAGGTTCCAGATCGGTGTTTTCGAGAAAAAGGGGGTCGGTTAGAAAAACAGTATCGTTGTCAAAAAGACTGCCGCTTGCAACTTTTGCGAAATCAATTTTCTTCACCGTCCCCTCTCTTACCAAAATTACACCAGTTCCCCCAAACTTGGCTAGATAGAGAACCGAGCCCCAAAGATTAGCGGCGACAAAGCCAGCGGTGGTTCCGCTCTGGCCGATCAGATTCTTCAGATCCTCGGCGGCCAACTCCAGGGCTTTCAGATTACTGCCGACTCCAGCGTAGAATTTATCTTTGAAGGCTTCAAATAAATGGCGGGAGTCGGTGAGGGCTTTATCACTTGCTTCCTCTTTCAGCCAAATTAGGAAGAAAAGCGTGCCTCGCGTCTGTTTGAGGTGCTCCTCGCTTGGGGTAAATTGAAAGGTCGCTGTTAAACTAACTTCGTCTTTCTTACCTCTGATTTCACCGGCTTGGGCAAACAAAGATTTTTCCATAAATTCCTATTTACGTCACGCGCCAGCGGGATATAATTTTCCTAAATTACGTCACGCTTTTGCGGGACATAGTTTTGAGCTTAACTTACAACAAAATAAGCAAAATTACAATGGCCACAAGAAGCCATATAACTACAAATTGAATCAAAGCCAGCTTATTCACCGTTCCAGCTGTCGGTGTTTGAATTGTTCTATTTAAAATCCTTACTTGTTTGTAAACCAACCACGTGAACAAACCGTAAAACAAAAGTACTACCAACAAAAATATCTGAACAGCCCGATCAATACTCCCGACGAAATCAAATTTACTTAGGCTGATTAGATTCAAATCCATAATTTTCTTAAATTACCTGCCCGTCCAGCAGGCGGGCCTCACGCTTTAACGGGACTTAATTTTGGCTCGATCCCTTTTTTGCTGTTTGCAATCAACTCCAAAATCTGCCTTTGTCTCCCTTCGGGATCTGGAACGCAGTAGAATTCAAAATTAGCGGCCGTCCCGGCTGTCTGGAGATAGAGGTCGCCAAAATCAAAAAAATTGGCGGCTATCCCAGCCTTGGTATAAGTGACATCTTGAATATTAGTCAGAGGTGTTTGGGAGACAGTGCGGTGAAAGAGCCCAAAAAAATCAATATCAACAATCCTTTTATCGGTTAAAATATAAATATTGAAATTCCAGGCGAGAAACTGTTGAAAGGCTATCCCCAGGATGATTAGGCACCAAGTTGCCGCCATCAAGGTGGTGGTTTGGATGCTTAGGGGAAGCTTTAACAACGGGTAAAGAAGGAGGAAAGCCCAAGTCGCGAAGGGTATGCTTAAAAAGAATAGGCTGGCTGATATCCAACCAAGGTTCGTAATCGGATGCGGTCGCAGGAGAATGAAAACTTTCTCATCGGCTTCCTCACCCTCGAAGAAAACTAGCTCGGTAGCTGTCATACTCTCATTTTACCTGACTCATCTTACGGGTTCAACGGATTATTACATCGTAGAGGTTAGAATATAACAATCTCGTGCCCGGACTACGGAGGTTAAACAATGCTCGAAATTCGGCGCCGGAAAAAGTGTAGGCGGGGTAATTGCTCGAAGTAAAGGTGATAGAACTGGTGTGGCCAGCGCCGTCAAAACCAATGAAGATGTTGCCCAAATTCCCAACCGGTGCAACCCCTATGCGGTTTAACTCGTTTATTACCTGTTGGTGGCTCCAACCAGGCGATCCGAAGCAACCATCGGCCGGTGAAAGGTATTGGTTGTAGGAAGAAGATTTTTTCGAAAGCAGAAGAGCATCAAAAAGATCAGCCGCTTCTTCTTTGTTTAGCCAAGGGAAGCCGGTGTTGCCGCAAGTTCCACCCCAGGGCTTGTGAAACCAAGGCGAATCTTTATCGTAAGCCCCGGCCGGCCAGCTGCCGGCAAAATCAGGAATAGCTTGCGCATAGGGTACGTAGCCTCCCCAAACTTCTTGAGAGCTCAAGGTGTAGCCGCCATCAGTCGAAGAATACCAGGCAGAAATCGGCGACCCAGCGTAGGTAGCGACAATTCCCCGGGTTTCGGCAACTGCTTGGTGCCAACGGGCGGCGGCGGGGTTGGTTACCTTCGAAGCCAAATAAACCTGGCAAGATTGGCTGGTACAGATTGCTTGACCGGGGTGGGAAGCCAGCCAATTTAGGGCGTAGCTACGCGCCGCAACGGCTTGGGCTTTCTGGGCTTCCAGCGGCCAGTTTGAGGGCATCTCGGCGATTCCCCGCAAATAGTTATCCTCAAAGGAAAGGTAGCCGTACCCAGCCACATTAATGTTTCCCGGAACTGGATAAGGCCCGACGAGGGTCCCGCGATAATAAGTGGTCAGGATGGTCACAAAATTTTGCCCAGCGTTTGCCCGGCCGTACGCTCCGTATTGGTTCATTCCGACGCGGTGGGGATAACCGTAGGAAGCAAGAGCGTAGGCTGGCGAAAAACCAGGATCGGGTAGTGGCACTGAAGGTGGAACTTGGTCACCGATTGTTTGTTTACCTTCGGTGGCGGCCAATTTAGCAGCAATAAGTTGTTTTTGCTTTTCGGTGAGATCTTTAAGGCTGTTTTGAACCTGGGCAAGTTGCGAGTTTAAGACATTTTGCCGGTTGGACGAATAATAAAGCTGGCCCTTTTGGTAAGCGAGTTGAGCCGAGATCGAAGCAGCAGTTTTCTCCAAGTCGTCTTTCACTTTTACCACTTCCGAATAAGTTTTTTCGACTTCTTGGACTTCGGCATTAATCGCTTCAATTAAATCCTTGCTAGTATTTACCACCCTTTTTTGTAAGCCAAAGGTTTGAGTAAAGTTAGCAAAACCCCCAGCCGAGACAAAAAGTTCCAGCGGAGTGTTGCCGGGATGCTTATAAAGGTAGCGGATCTGATCGTCACGAATCTGAAGAGCAAGGATAAGCTCATCTTTTTTATTATTGAGATCTGCCTCGACAACCGCCAACTGAGCCCGAATAGACTCAAGCTGTTTATTGGCTTCATCTAATTGAGCTTGAGTGGTGTAAACCGAGGAATTTAGAGAGGAGATCTGCTTTTTAATGTTGGCTAACCCGGTTTGGGTCTTGGAATACTCTTGGTTTTTTTGCTCAATTTGCCGCTGTACATCAAGCAAATCGTCAGCACGGACCGCCGAGATAAAAAATGTAAAAATTAAAATTAAGGGTAAAAGGGCTCGGGCAGCTTTTTTCATCGTAGATTTAATTATAACCCACCCCCGCAAGGAACTCAAAACTATAAGGTGCCTAACGCTGGCGGGGAGTCGCCCTGGGACGCTAAGCGTTTCCTGGGACGCTAAGCGCCCCCTGTCAGGAGCGATTTCAGTAATTAAGGTGTAAATTCAAATTGAGCCTCGTGAGAAGTTGCTCCTCCCTAGAGCTTCCGTTCGACAAACGAGGCTATCTCCTCGGCAGATTTCAGGGCTTTCTTAGCGTCGTCTTCCTTTGCCATTTCCCCAACGCCAAAAGCATCGGGGTAGCGGGCACCTACGTAATAGGGGTTTAAGAACCGAGCCAAAGGCAGGATTTTTACAAATTCTTTATCCACCCCAGAACACATCTCAACTAGCCCCTCTAGATCGTGGATTTTCTTAAATCGAATGTCTCTTTTGATTAAAAATGCTTTAAGATACTTCTCGACCGCTTGTTGAGAATGAAAACATGAGGACTCAAAAAATCTGGCCTCTTTCAATAAGGCTCGCGCAACTCCAATGTCTTCCTTTGCCTTGTCGACAAACTCTTCTGCGTAGAGACTTCTGTCAGCCTTCATATAATGTCTTCCCCTCTTTTAGAACATCCTCGATAAAATAATCCCCAATCGCCAAACGCCTTTCTATTTCTTGCGGAGTATAAACCAAGAGATCGGAGGGAGTTTTTTTGCTCACCAAGCTAGCTACTTCGCGCATTCTTTCCGCTTTGTTTTTGGCGGTTTTTTTGATAATCACAAAATCTAGATCGCTACCTACCCGGAACTTCCCCCTAGCAGCAGAGCCAAAGAGGATGATTTTTTCCGGTTTATATTTTTCTATTAGTTGCCTGGTGATGAATTGAATTTCGGTCTTGGGAATCTGTCTTTTCATAGTAAGAAGTATATCAAATATTCGACTGGACTTAAAGTTTGGCCGCTATGGAAGAATTTTTCTTGGCCCAGGCGAAGAAATTGGGAAAAGAAATCTTTAAGGATTAGCCCTATTTAGGGTATTTAGGGGTTGAACCCCTAAATTAACTTAGAGCCACGTGAACCATGCAACTTTCTCAAACTCATAGCATTTTCTAGGTAGGTGGTGGGTAGGCTAGCTCTCAGCGGCGGTGCAAAATTGACAAAGGATGCCAAAAAGCTTAAGCTATTTTCTAGAGGGTACTGCCCGTGATAAAGAGAGTATTTATACTTGTACTAATACCGCTTTTACTTTTTTTCATTCCTTCTTCTAGCCCACGGCAATCACAGGCAATCACCGGCACGGGAACCGGCGGGCCGAAGGAGTGTAAGTTTGAATTAGAGGGGGGAGGTGTAGTAGCTAATGCGGCCTATGCTAGTACAGGCGGCTCTATAACTGTCACTGTCTCCGGAGGCAGGCCAAACGCGAAGCCTGCTCCCCATGTAAAAGTAATGCGGGCCGATGAAGCTCCAAAGGAGAATGAAGACCTAAGCTTTGATATTACCCCTGATAGTGGCGGTAATGCCACTCATGTAATCAGCTTAGGCAGCGCGACTTTCGGGGAATACAAGGTAGAATACGACAAGTTTAGTCTTTTCCAGGAATGTGATAGCCTGTCCCCAAACGATAAAACTTTCTTTCTCGTTAGAGACGGTCCTCTGGGCACTAAATGGATGACAGTACCTGAACCTGTAACCAATGCTGACACCACGGTCTCAATTTACATAATAAAGGCCAGTTTATTCCAAAATGAAATTAATGACCCATACCAATGTCTGATGGTGAAAAGCTACGGCCCTGATAATGGGGCGAGAGATCCTGGTTGGACCGGCGCCTTTGCCTCTCAAGCCAATGGTGGTTCGCTGTGCAACCTCGATGAGGGAGAAGGTGATATTTGTGATACAAACCCTCATAAAAAGGGTGAGGGTGAAAACTGCGTCAAGGATGAAGATTGGGGAGCCGGTGGAAACGACTTTCTACAACTGGTTACTTATACTGATGAAGCCGGAAACATAATCGGAGATGCGTTAGAAATAAGAGGCATTTGTGAAAGTATGGAAGGGATCCGATCCAAGTGCGCTGATTCTTTTAATCTTAAAGAGACCTACACTTTTGCAATTTATGGTGTCGACGATCCCCCCGAAAAAGGAACGGAGACCGATAAAGGTACCGATTTTTGTGAAGGCAGCAAGGATGAAACAAAGCCCTCACCGACTCCTGGCAAGATCGAAAAGGAGATTGACGTTGATACCTGCGACGTTCATGGCGCCCTAGCCACTTATGAGCTCGAGGTTCAAAAAGCTAAGGGTGTGGAGGGCGAATTTCCCGGAGAAGATCACATCCAAACCCCCTTTGGCGATATACCAGTAAACCCAGCGGGTATAGCCCTTGCTTTCCTGAATCTCGGAATTGGCGCCGGTGGCGGATTGGCTTTTCTTTTGATGGTCTTTGGCAGCTACCGGCTGATTTTCGCCGGCGGTGACCCAGAGTCGATCCAAAAGGGTAAGCAGGTAATCACAGCGGCAATTGCTGGTCTTTTAGTGATTATCTTTGCCACATTTATTTTGCGGTTATTTGGCATTGGGATTTTGGGCTTACCGATACCAAAATAGCTAGTAAATCTTAAACTATGGTACGGAGAATTATCACATTTGGTTTTTTCCTTTTTTTGCTAACAATCTTTGCGCGCCCCGCTTTGGCTAGTTTCGCTGGGGTGCCTTGCCCGGAAGGCTTCAATTATTGTGACGCTACTCTTGGCGAGGTAGTCTCTGACCTTTTGCCGGCAGTTTTTGCCATAGCGGCGATGCTCGCTTTACTTTTCCTGATTTGGGGCGGCATCCGCTATATGACCTCTCGGGGTGACCCAAAGGCGGTTGATGCGGCGCGGAATACGGTTACCAACGCGGTCATTGGGCTTTTGATTATCCTTTTTTCCGCTTCTATCTTTTTCGTCATCGGTCAGGTTTTCAAAATCAATATCTTTGGCTTGTTCATTTTCCCTCCCCCTGCTTACGCCACTAATGGTGGGGTAGAGATTGGTTGTGCTGTCAAACTAGGGGGTCAATGTATAAGCCAGGCCTTCCCCACCGTAGGGAGTCTTTTCACGGCTATTATCCGATTAGCCCTGTTCGCTGCAGCCCTAGTCTTTTTCGCGATGCTTACCTGGGGTGGATTTCGTTATTTAAGTGCTGGCGGTGATCCAAAGGAAGCAGGTGCTGCCCGCCAAACCCTGACCAGTGCTGGTGTCGGACTCTTGATTGTTGTTATTTCTTTGGTCATAATTGAAATAGTTACCAACATGGCGAAAATTGGTAGCGTCTTTTCGCCGTAAGCGTTATGGATATCATCGGCCATATTGATATAAAATTAGTTCCTTTAGGCGATATCGTCCGAAATCTCTACTTACTGGCTCTTTTCGCGGCCAGTATCTTTTTTCTTGTTCAACTTCTCGTTGGCGGCATCTCTTGGATCGGCGCCGGGGGCGATCCAAAGGCGCTAGATTCAGCCAGATCTCGAATCACCAATGCCGTAATTGGCCTGGTGATCGTCGTCGCCGCTTTGGGCATCACGACGATTGTCACCGGCGCCTTGGGGATTAACATCTTTACCGGGAAGGAGATAAATATCGTTCCTACTGTTCCGTGAGATTCGCCTCTTGCGTTGCGGTTTTTTATGTGCTTTAATTAGAAAAGGAGGTGAGGGTTTAAGAAAATGAAAAAAATTCTTCGGGCGGCAAGTTTTGGCTTTATCTTGTTATTTGCTTTTGCCCAACCGGTATTTGCCGAATTCTCCTTTAATAAGGAGGGCATACCATTTACGAATTTAGGCGATCTCTTGCGCAACGCTTTGCTGATCATTTTCTTTTTTGCCGCCGTTTTGGCCTTTGTCTTTATTCTCATTGGCGGAATTCAGTGGATCACCGCTGGTGGGGATAAATTCGCCGCTGCTTCAGCACGAGACCGAATCACGGCGGCGGTGATCGGGCTAGTAATCGTCATGGCCACCTTTGGCCTGACCTTAATCGTCACTAGTGCCTTGGGCATCAATATCTTCGGCGGAGGGGTGATTAACCTTCCGACAACCCTAGGGCCATTTGATACGCCGATAATAGCCCCCTAAAGTTGACGGGGGTCCTTTCATTAATTAGAATTAATCCCATGAGGGCAAAATTTTTTCCTGTTATCATCAGCGGATTCTTCTTTGTTTGTTACTGGCTATTTTTCCCATCCTTTGTCCTAGCTGCACCCCTTACGGCCAGCGATCAACCCAACGCAATCACCGATCTTACGCAGATCTTTGAAAATGCCCTGGCCGCGGTTGTTCTCCTTGGCGGATTTGCCGCTTTCATCATGCTGATCGTGTCGGGGTTTAAATATCTCACTTCCCAAGGGGATCCAAAGGCGATTTCTTCTGCTCAGTCTTCGATGGTCTGGTCACTTGTTGGTTTAGCTTTCATAATTATTGCCTGGCTGATCATTCTGTTTATTTCCCGGTTCACTGGGGTAGATGTGACGATTTTCAGACTTAAGGTGTAGTGGGTAAAGATCTAATCGGCAGCTTGGCCAACTAGAATGTAGGCGATATTGATTTGGGCCTCCGGATCGGTTAAACCTCGCGCTTTGAACCAATTAAGTGCAGCGGCTTTATAAACCTCAACTGGCTTCGCATCAACGGTGACAAAGAACTTATCGGTCGAAGACCAATAAGAAATCTTGAAATGGTCGCCTTTGTACGGCAATTCCTTTTTGATGTTTTCCACAACAGCGGCCGGGGTGCTCTCGCCTCCGGTCGTAAAAGACCAGCTATAGATGGTGAGGTCTTCAAGTTTAACGTTGATTGTGTACTTGGTTGAACTAGCAAGCGTGACTTCCGGAACCAGGGTCAGATGAAAAGCTTCGGGGGATAAGGTCTCTTTAAAGCTAAAGCTCGGATTTGGTTCGATCTTAACCGCCAGTTTGGTGATCGGCCGATCAAAATAAATTCTGATTGTCGGGGCGGTAGAAACATCGGTTCGATCTTGCTTTGGTTCTACTCTAGTCACAACCAGTTTCGGTTGAGGCAACTCACGTGGAACGCTTTCTTCTGGATACTTTGGCTTCTCTTCTTTAGGAAGATTGAGAAGAGCATAACCGACCAAAAGTACAAGTAACAAACCGACCAAGACCAGAAACTTTTTTTCTTTTAAAACGTTCAACAATTCGTTCAATATCATGGGTGGCAATTTACTCCCGTGTAATTAGTTGTAACGTTATCACCAACCTGAACATTAGGATCGGGCAATAAACTCCTAAATTCCTCCTCTGATAGGGTTTGGTTGTGGGCATCATGAATCATGTAATGAAGGTGGACATGGCCGGTGGAATTATCCCCAGTATCACCCATATAACCAACCAGCTCACCTTCCGGGACAGAAGAATAAAGGGGCGTATTCTCAATACACGTCGAAATAGAGTCCAGGTGAACGTAAAAGGTAACGTATCCATTAAAATTAGCATCCGCGCCGTTAATCGCGACGTAAAGCTCATTAATATCGCCGTAACCTTTATAAATTAAGACCCCAGACTGGGTAGAAAATATCGGCGTCCCCCGATCATTATCGATATCAACCGATGAAGCATAGTCCCCGCTGTGGCTTCCTCCCGAGTAGGGTCCCTGACTGACCCAACCGGACGTCGGCCATTTGCTGGGAATACTGCTCGAACCATAATCCGACACAGCTACATAAATATCCCAAACGGTTTGGCAGTACTCATAACCAGTGCTGGAGACGCAAGCGCCGTAGTAACCTCCGGCCGCGGCGTCGACATCTTCTCTTTCCCAAGCATCGGAATATTCTTCATTCGGGTTATCCGTATGATCATACCTAGAAAAATTACCGCTGGCGCACTCATCAGCCGGAGCGCCGCTATCACACTTCAGTTTCCAAGCCGCTCCATAAATCGCATTACGAATATTCCGGGCGTCTGGGTTGGAGATAGAACTTACCTTGGCAATGTTAACGGCTGTTTTATATTGCCCCCAGACATTGGTAACAGCTGCTGCCGGATTCTCACAAGTGTCCACCCAAGCTGGGTAATTTGAATCACGATCGATCAAAAATTGCATTGGCCCAACCGCACCACACCCATTTGGAGTGGAATTTGCCGGATCGATTCCTTGACCGTCAATCCCAGAACCACCACTATCGGCGCTGTACGCTAATATCTCATCATCAGAGTAGGAAAATATTTGCGGTCCTTCGATCGAAGCAACTCCTACCAAAACCCCAGCTGGCACTTTGAAAAAGGCGCCGGCTGCTTCAAAAATCTTTTCTAGTTCAGTTGAGCAAGGCATTGTGCTATCACCGGTAACGACTTGGCAATAGGTGCTGATGATCCCAGTACCGTCGCCGCCTCCGGCGGCTTCGGCGATTGGCGTGCCCGTACCCCCAATAGCGCCGAAGAAAAGAACCACGACAATCGCGACAATAATAATCGCTAAGAAAAGGAAGAAGAAGACTAGTATAACACCCCCACCGGCAGCGGCAATTATCCCGGCAACCCAGATCACCGCTCTTTGGGCAACCAGTTTTTGGGCCTGCTGAAGGGCGGCTTTGCTGGGGGCTCTTTTGAGTAGTTGACCGCCTAACTCAGCGATCTGCTGCGGGTTTAATCCTTGTTGTTCGTCTTCTCTTTCAGCCATCGGGCAGTTCCTCTAACTATCATTTTAAATTTTTTCGGTCTGTTTCGCAATGGTCGCCTCGTCTGCTTGACTTATATTTTCTATTTGATACAATAAAAATAAATGGACCTGCCCAATAAGTTTTTCGTCGCTATCTTTTTAATCTTCGCTTTCACGGTTACCTCGATAACTCCTACTTTTGCTTTATCAACTCAACCAGCTACTCTATCGCCGCCAGCGAGTACTCAGCAACCTATAAGCGGCGCTCCTACCAATCCGGTATTGGGACAAACTGCTCCAGCCGGCGAAGGGGGGCAGGTGTTGGCCGGCAATCCGATTGACTGGTTATTCGATCGAGCGGGCGATCTGGTTAGTCTGGCCCTGGGTGTTGTGATAGATGGCGCCCATGCCCTGATGGACAAAGTTTTTATAAAAGATTCCGCTGGTTGTTCGATGGATGATAAAGCTTGTCAAGAAGAGCAGAGGGCGGAAATTTTGCGGGGCGTGCCGGTTTCGGAAATGAGCAACCCGGGGGCGATTCACTTACTTGCCTCTGGCTTAGACACAATGAAGGAAATGCCCATTCCAATAAATTCAAAAACTTATTTTGCCTCGATTAATCCGTTTAAAAAGGCGGAGGCTAGCGGGTTTGACGACCTCCAAAGCTCTGGGGGACTGCTTGAGCTTTGGGTAGTTTTGCGCAATGCTGCTTATGCTCTGTCGGTACTTGTCTTGGTCATCGTCGGATTTATGATTATGCTGCGGGTGCCTCTCGACCCAAGAACGAACGTCACCGTCCAGATGGCTATTCCAAGATTAATCATCGCTTTAATTTTGATTACCTTTAGTTTTGCTATTTGTGGGTTGATGCTTGATTTTGGCCGGCTTTCTTTAAACCTCGTCCAATGGGTCTTTGCTCAAGTAGGAATAGATTGGGGAGGATTTATCCTTAAATTAATCGGCCTAATATTGTTTACTCTCGCCGCTGGTTTTGTTTACGGAGGGCCGGCCGGGATAATTTTATTCGCGGTTATTTTGGCGTTGTTTATATTGATTTTGGTCCTATGGCTGGCATTCAAAATGATCGCTCGGTTTGCCCAATTTATTATTCTCACGGCCATTTCACCATTTATTTTCCTGATAGCTGCCGTTCCCGGTATGGAAGGGGTAGCCATTGGTTGGTTTAAGCGGCAGGTTTCCAATATTTTGGCTATCCCGGCGATAATTTTTATGCTCGGTCTGGCTTTAATAGTCGTAAACTCTTCTATTCCAGCGCCGGTTTTTGGGGGAAACCCTCTTGGTATCGCCCACTTTTTGGTTGCTGCTGGAGTCGCTCTGGGAATTCTTTTTACAGCTACTAGAGCGCCGGAGATGGTCGATGATCTACTTGGGTTAAAGCAAGCGCCTGGTGCGAGAGCCGGACTGACGGGAGCAGCGGTTGGGGGAACCGCGACGACCATGTCCAGGCTGAAAGTGGGAGAACGTATTGAGAAGTTTAGGAGGACGACGCCCTTATTCAAAGCTGGTCGCGAAAAAATGGGCGCAGATCTGGGTAAGGTTGCGGAGCGTTTTAGGCCAACAGCTTATACCGGAAGGGGAGGATCTGGTAGTGGTGGTACCGCACCTCCTCCCGTTGGCTACGGCCAACCCTTTGGTAGAGTACGCGGCGGCCGTGGCAGTGGTACTCCTCCGGCTAGTGCTCCTCCGGCTGGTAGTGGTACTCCTCCACCTGGTACTCCTCCAGCTAGTGCTCCTCCGTCTGGTAGTGGTACTCCTCCGCCCGGCGCCCCTCCGGCTAGTGCTCCTCCGATCGTCCCTTGAGTTAGGAGCAGTGGGAGTTGGGATGCCCACTAATTAAAACGGTGAATCCTGCTTATTATAGCAGCTTAAAAACTCGGGAAGGAAATTTGGCCAAAGAAAAGGGCTGACCCATGTGATTCGAACACAAGGTCAGCCCTTCTGCTATTTTCTTTTCTGGCCTCCCTCCTTAAGGAGTTGGTACGTGCAGGCCGCTTGGCATCTCGATCCATCTCCCTTCGAGCAACTTGTGCTCAGTAATCCGATTTATGCGGTTGGCGAAGAGCAGTCTCTTGAGCTCCTCATCCACGAAGTCCTTTTCCAGCTTATCTTTTTGCGCGGCCGCCTCAATGGGGTGGGGCAACGGCAGGGTAGTAAACTTACCAGCGATCTCGTGAAGCATTTGGGCGAGGACGAGACCGTAGTCGAAGTTTATGCCCCTGGAGAGCATCGGAGTCGTAATCAACCCCATGAGTTTCTGAGGATCCTTCTTGATCGCGGGGTCGAAGTGGGCGGCTTCTACCGCACCACGGATGGTATCGTAGAACCTGCACTTTAGGGCAATCTCGTACAGGCCGTGGATGTACTCCTGCGCCTGCTCTGGGCTCATGTACCCCTGGCCGTAGCCGTCCATCACCAGACCGGTGGCCGTGGCGAAAGAAAAGCCGCGAGACGACCCGTCTTTGCCATGGGCCAGGAGGGCAACCAGGTCATCTGTTTTGCCGTCGGCCAGCCTAAGCAGCTCACGCAGCAAAGCGACCAGGTCATTGATCCGGCCGTCGGGTTCCAGGATTGGTAGTCCGGCAAACTGCTTGTAGATGGTGTCGCGAAGCTGCCAGAACCCCATCTCTTCCTTTTCCCGCAGCTCCCTTCGGAATCGGGCCTCCAAAGGCTCTGCCGGCTGGTTGCGCCAGAGTTCGGAGAGCAGACCTTTGTGGTAGTCGCCGGGCCTCTCAATTGGCCGGTAGTAGGCGTAGCCGATGGTGCAGTAGTCCTTCCTTTCGACTGGAAGGGCATTCCACTCATCAGCACTTAGCTTCCAGAAGTTCCGGATAGCTTCATCGCCCACTTGTCCCTCTCGATAGGTGGTCAGAATGGTTCGGCCGTCGGGGCAAACCAAGTTCATCCCACCTTCGGCAGGGTTCCTCACCAACCTACCCAGCAAGGCTACTGGCAATCGCGGTTTCCCCTCATGATCCCAGCCGTACCAGCAGTGCTCGGGATCGAACTTCCAGTAAACAAGCCGCCGGGATAGCTGCTCTAGTGGGTTTGGTAGAGGCGTGTGGCGGATCAACTTACGGAACTCGTCGAAGGGGTATTCCGACCAGACGAAACCGTTGATGATCCCCTTATCCGCATCCATCAAGCCCATCCAGAAGTCCTGGAATGGTAGGTAGAGCTCGGCGTCGTTTAGGCCGTGCTGGTGGATCACTGGCACCCAGGTCATCATCCAGTGGCCAACATCCGCCTCCAAGATCGTCCCACTTTCCCGGCCGACATTGTAGAGCCGCCAATGGCGGAAGCGGAGTTTGTTGTGGCGCAGGAACTTGCCGATCTTCACCCAGGACTCGGCGGGCATCTCGGCGACAAGATCTACGGCGGAATGGGTCGGTCCTTCGATCTCGAGCGTCTCCTCGATCACCTCGCCCCTGGACTCGCGCCGAAGGTGGAGAACTGTAAGGATTTTGGTGAGAAGGGTCTTGTTCCCCTCTGCATCAACCTCGATCTCCCGGGTGAGGTGGTGGATGGTCTCGGCCATCCGCGCTGGGTCGGAGACAATTTCCCGCTCTGGATCCGGTTCTGGGTAGTATCTGCCCCAGAGATCCCGATACCGATCTGGTCGTGGGTCGAAGTCCAGACGGCCATAGCCTTTGGTCTCCAGGTAGCGTCTCACTGCCTTATTCGGTGAGGTGATCAGCTTCTGAAGACGCGGTTTCTGCGGTTCCTCAAGTAGCTTGGGCTCGTAGTAGTTGCCCGTCCCTTTATAGATGGGGATACCGCAGTCGTCCAACTCCACATTGACAATGAAGTTGAACTCGGTGCAGAAACGCTCGTTGGCGTGGAAGTCCACGCTCGTCTTGTAGGGATTCCAGCTCCGGGGATCCTCGAAGGCACCACCGGAAACCAGCAGGGCAAGGTAGTCGCACCAGGCATCTTGGAGCGGGCCATTCATGTAGGCCCACTCGGTTCTTTCCTCCGTGGTGGTTCGGCGGAACTCCTCCCGACTCATACTAACGGCGTCCTGACCCTTGAGCTCTGGGTTCATCGCCCAGAAAAGCTCATTCGCGCTTGGATCCCAAGGATCATCAATTAGGGTGTAGTCGTAGTCTGGCCGAATATGGAAGTTGGGGAACTGGCAGCGGAGGGCTGCCCGTCCCTCGGCAGTAAGCGCCTCATGGAGAGGGCCGTACTTGGCCCAAAGGGTCCAGCGCCGATCGCCTGGCAGATCTTCCACCCATCGAGGGTGGAGGATCGGGCGGGGTTCGAGTTTTTCCTTCCCCGGATCGCCGACAATTTTCCAGGCTGTTTGCCGATCCAGCCAGACAATCGGCATCATCCAGAACTCATCGTTGAAGCGCACGAAGCGCTCCGGACTTAAGGGGGTGCGGCCCCAGTCGGGGAGGATGAGGCCAGAACGATAGGCATTGGCCCGGACCGCTTCATAGTCAATGGCCTCAAAGATGACTCCCAGGACGAAGTGTTGGCAGAACCAACCCGGGAATCTATCTCCTGGCCGACCGGCACCTGTCACTAGTCCCGCGACCAGTTCTGCTCCTGGTGGGATCCCCTCAGCCAATCCGGCTGCAGCAAGTGCTTCGGCTTCTCCCGGCACCTCCGCTTCAAGAAGCCCCTCTTCCTCTTCACCATCAGGCATGGCTAGACCTCCTCCTTTGCTGAAATGGCCCTTCGGCCTCTGGTTTCGGTGGATTGCTCCACCTCTTTCCATCGGCCGACGGCCACCAACGGAAAGAGGGGGAGCGCTTTGCCGTTGGTGTCTGTCACTATTAAGTTGTCCACCCCCTCTTTGGGGAGCCGCTCCAGTCAGTGATCGGTGATCAGAAAACAGTAATCAGTAAATTTTTCAATAAACCCCGATCCCAGATCCCTGAAAACTGATCCCTGACTAAAAAGGCACCCCAATTCGGGAATCTTTCAACTTGTTTGTTAATGTTCCTAAAAAATAGATCGCTCGTAGCTTATGCCCCCGATTTAATCGGGGCCAGCTACTCCGCGCTCTGCAACCACTTTCGTGGATTAAAAAAGGGCTCCGATTTAATCGGGGCCCAAAGCTCACCAGCAAAATAAATTTCTCACCCAGTAGGTGGGCTTTGAGCATTACTATTTAGCTTAAGGATAAACTGCTTCATGGTTGGTTCCTATCTACGGCCGCAGTGTAGCACAAATGAGGTGGGATGTCAATCCCATAACAATTCGGGGATCGGTAATCCGTGATCTGGGATCTGGCCTTCTTAATAATCTGTTCCCTACTCTCTGCTCTCTGTTCGCTGATCTCTGATCCCTGATCCCTGAAAATGGGAAGGCCATCCTCGGAAAGGATCCCTTGAAGGGCTTTCAGACTTGATGTTTAAATATCCGTGTCCTACTTGCGTACCTTACAAAAGTCTTTCCTTAGATGGCCTACTAGCTCGTTATTCAGTTTTAGCTCTTCTTCTTCCGCCGTCCTCCTTTTTTGGGTGGAACCGGTGGTGATGATTCTTCGGGCAGTTGGGCTGGTTCGTCCGTTGTCTCAACGTCCTCGCTGTTGGCGACAGCGGCAAATTCCTCCACCGCCTGCGGGGGGCCGGTCACCCTGATGCCGTTATCCAGAACCGCCTCGGTCCTTTCCTCGTGGGTTGGCGCTGGTTGGGGAGAAGGTGTGGCGTCCGCTACCGGAACACGCTCTTGAGCCTCCGGTTCGGGAACCGCTTCTTCCTCCCTTTCGACTTCTGGCTCGGGGGTCTCTCCTGCAGGCTCTTCAGCTTCCACCTCACCAGCTGGCGGGGCTTCAGCAGCCGGAACTTCGGCAGGAACTTCGGCTACTTCTTCGGGCGGAGTTTCGGGAAGCACTTCTTCCCCAACAGACTCCTCCTCTTCCTTGGACACCAAGGCGGCTGGGTTGAAGCCTTTGACCGCTTCAATCAGGAGACCGTCTTCCTTGCTTACATGATCGGCTCGTTCTTTTTGGCGGAAGGATTCGCCGATCTCATCCAGCATCCCCTTGGCGTTGATGAAGATGTCGCTGGCCAAGTTTCGGAAGGCGCGCCGGCTATCGGTCGGAATCATCTGCTGACTCAACCGGTGTTCCTCGACGATGCCCCGCTGGACTTCACACTCCGCCATTTTTTCCTTCACATAGGCTAGCCGCTCGGTGATCAAGTGCTGCTCCCGGTAACGGGCGTGGGGGAAGAGGTGGTCGATCGCTTCAAGCGTCCGCTTGCCAATTCGATACTGTTCTTCGGCAAGCAGTGTACTAGCAGCCCCCTGAGCTGGAAAGATCTGGCCATGCTTAAAGAGCACTATCGGTGCTCCCAACCGGCCGTGAACCACCGGCTTTCCGCCCACCATCTCCACTCGACCAAGATCGGCGAGATCCACTATCCCACCAAAGGTGTTCATCAGAGTCCGGGCGTCTTTGAGGGTGGCTTCGATCTGTGGGCCACGAACCTTCTTGGCACAATCTGTGCAGTGGGGCTCGTCTCTTTTTGGCTGGCCGGGACGGAAAAAGGCAAGCCAAAACGGCCTTCCCGTAATCTCCTGATGCCCACACCAGTCGCGAATACACTTTACCATGGCTTCTCCTCCGTTCCTGAAACTAACTCCTTTCCGATTTTGTTGCCGCGAATTTTAGCACAAAAGAAGATGGAAGTCAACCCACTATGGGGCGTCGCCCCGCCAACAGTTTTCAGTGAACAGAGAACAGCTAAGAGCAGGCTGCGCGGCAAACAGCTCCCAGCGATCAGAGACTAGCAATTAAAGCGGGTTTATTTTCGGCTATTCGCTGCCCTCTGTTCTCTAATGCATCAGGTCTGATGCATTTTGAAGCGGTTGATTTTAAAGCTAAGATAGACAATAATTACAGATAGCAGAAAGCAGTAAACAGATAGCAGAAAGTTATTTTATTTATCGCTAACTACTCTCTGTTATCTGCTCCCTGGCCAAAGAAGAGGGACGATTCACAGGGATCGGGGATCGGTGATCAGGGATCTGGAGTCTGGGATCGGTAATCAGTTCAAAATTCTATCGACCTCGGATCATATTAACCACTGTTGATTACTTACCTCGGTCGCTGAAGCCTGCTTATGAGAGAATTGGTCAGTTACGAGTCGCTGCACGTTTGGCAGAAGGCTCATCATTTGGCATTAGAAATATACAAAACCACCGAACCTTTTCCTAAAGAAGAGGTCTTTGGCGTTACTTCTCAATTACGTCGGGCTGCCTTATCGATCCCTACAAATATTGCTGAAGGCTACGCCCGGCGCAACAACAATATCCTTAAAACCTTTCTTGATATAGCATACGGTTCCCTAATCGAGACAAAGTATCTATTGAAATTTGCTAATGAAGTTGGTTACCTGGCTAATCCGGATTTTGTTCGGCTAACTAACCTGTGTGAAGAAGTTGGTGGATTATTATGGAAGTTCCAGGAATCGGTGGAACAAAGGAGGACTAGTTCGGCGATCAGGGATCAGTGAACGGGGATCGGTATTATTTAGAATTTTCCTGATCCCAGATCCCAGATTACTGATCACAGAGGACATGCAGCAACATCCTATCCCGCAAAATATAACTGGTTTTGAATTTAAATTAGTCGGGGCTCTGACGCTGAAACAATTTTTACACCTGGCAGGTGCTGGTATTGTCTGCTTTGTGTTATTCGTTTCGATCGGCAGTTTCATAAAGTGGTTTTTTATCATTCCAGCCGCTTTAGTCGGTCTCGCTTCCGCTTTTCTACCAATCAATGGTATGCCTTTTGATAAATGGGTGGTCGCTTTTATAGCCGCGATTAGCAGTCCGGCCAGAAGGATTTGGTACAAAGAACCAAAAATAATTGGCTTTTTAGCCCCCGAATTTTCCTATTATCTGCGGCGGTCAGTCCCTGCCAAACCGGCCGCGGTTTCCAACCGAGGCCGCCTCCAAGCCTTTTTTAATCAGACCCAGACTCAAAAAAGAACCGATAAGCTGGACATTTTCCGACAAACGCAGCTTTCTTCACTCGATTTTGGCGGAGAGGGGCAAGTCGCGGCTACACCGGTTCAGCCAACTCCCGCCATACCCCTTACGAGTCTCTCGGCGGAACATTCCGTTCCGCCGGAAAGTCCTGCTTTGGCCGGCCCCACGGAAGAGGGCCCAGAATCGGAACGCCCCCTGGTTTTAACTGAAATTCCTAGTAAAGAAAACGCTCCGGAAAAACTCGCTGATCAGGAAAAGCAACGCGAAAGGAGGTCGCGTAAATGGCAGACGAACAAGCGGAAGGGCCAGTAGTTCCCAAACGAATTTTAGTTGGCGGGCCGCCTTCGGGTTTGCCCGATAAGCCCCTTGTCTATCCTGGGAAACCGCTCGCCCATCGGTTTATCCCCACCGAACAGGTCAGAAGGGTGGAGGAAACCCGATTGACCGGCGGCACTAAACTGGCCACCGATATTCCATTCAAACCGATTGTCTCGGTGGTTTACCCCGATAAAAATATTCATTTGGCGCCGGTAAGCAATGTCCGGGCGAGGGGTCTTCAGCCGGTTCCTTTAAGTGGTAGTGTCACCCTGCCGACAAGCGACGTGGGAGTCTTTGAACTTTCGGAAGAACTCCGCCGCCCCCTGGAAGCCCGCCTTGACTCGGCGAGGCAGGCCCGTGCCAGCCGGCTTGCCGTACCGATCCCAAAGGAGTCCCCACCAGCGCCAAAATTAAAAGCGCCGACTTCGCAAAAAGAGGGGCCGGCGACGACTCCCAAGCTTGAAGCGACCCGCACGGAACTAGAGAAGATCAAAGAGCTGGCACTAGAAGAATTAGGAAAAAGGCACGTTGAGAAGCCTTCCGAACCACTAGTAGAGCGGCCGGCGGCGGAAAAGCCCGCGATTAGACTGGCCTTTCCAGTCAAGGACGCGGCGCTGCCTGCTAAGAGCGCTGGCGTGCCGGAAGTGACAACGGTAACCGGTACGGAAGAGGAAACTAAAAGGCTGCTCTCGGAAGCCGAAAGATTAGAGACCGAGCTGGCGGCCCTTCGCCAAGGAACTTTGGTCAAGGAAGAGGCTCGGGAAGCCCAACCACCACCAAAGGCGACTAGTGAGGTTAACAACCAAGTTAATCAGTTGATCCTAGATAAAGCCGAGCTTCTGAAAAAGGTTGGCGAGCTGTCGGCCACCTACAATGAAGAGGCCGCCAAACGAGGGGAAGCAGAAAGCAAGCTAGCAAATTTAACCAAAGATTTTGAAGGCCAGCTTCAGAAAATCAGGGTCGAAAAAAGTAATCTAGCCGACCGGCTAAGAACCCTTGAGGAGGATAGGTCCGCCTGGCAGCAAAAACAAGCTCTGTTTGAAAAACAAGCCGGAGAACTTGCCCAGCTGCAGGCCCGCCTAGCCACTGCTGAAGAAGAAAGAAACGACGCAACAGCCCATCTCCAAAAGTTGGAGGGGCTGCTTGAAGATATCCGTCGCGGGCATACGGCGACCAAAGAACCCGAAACGGTGGTTAAACCAGAGATCGTCGCGCCCGAAAAACCACCGCCATCAACGGCAAGGATAATCAAGCCACAAGCAGCAATTGGGAGGATGGCCCCTTCCTTAACTAGCGCTCCCAATGTTATTAACGGTATAATCAAAGACGCCGCTGGAATGCTACTTTCCAATGTCATTATCGTGGTTCAAGACGAGAAAGGTGAGCCGGTCCGAGCCTTAAAAACGAATAAAATTGGCCAGTTTGCAATTTCCACCCCTTTGCCAAACGGTACCTATACCATGGAGCTGGAAACGGCCGGGCACAGCTTTGATATTATTCAAGTCGAGGTAAAAGGAAAGGTGCTTCCCCCGATCGAAATTCGGGCAAACAATTAATCTTTATGGAAAAGCCGGAGAAAATTGCCTCAACCCAAGAACATCTTGATATCGAAGATATCCGAGATGATGTCGTCATTTTAAAAAACGGCAACGCCGCCGCCCTCTTACAGACAACTTCGGTCAACTTTGACCTTTTATCGGAAACCGAGCAGGACGCCATGATTTTTGCTTTTGCAGCCCTTTTAAATTCGCTGACCTTTCCAATCCAGATCTTAGTCCGAACTAAAAGGATGGATGTCTCAAATTATTTAGCCAGGGTGGTGGCGGCTAAAGCGACGACTCGAAACGAGGCTTTAGCTGCTCAAATCGAAAAGTACGAAAAATTTATTCGCGATCTGGTCTCCAAAAACCAAGTCCTTGATAAACGGTTTTATGTGGTAGTCCCTCATATCGGGGTTGACCTTTCCCAAATCAGGGTTGGCCTAGGTAGCGTTTTTAAGCGCCGTCTGCCGAATGTGAGTAAATGGTCCATCTTAGAGAAGGCGAGATTAAACTTGGAACCAAGGGTAGAGCACCTGGTTAAGCAGTTTGGCCGGACTGGTGTCAAGGCGATTCGCTTAAACACTGAAGAGTTAGTCGAGCTTTTTTATGATCTCTACAACCCCGAGGTAGCGATCGAGCAAAAGGCGGCCCTTGGTACTAGAGAGTACACCACGCCAATCGTCGAACCATTCCTGGCCCCAGTTCCAACAGTAGACGAGCAAAGTCAGGAGAAGCAAAAATGAAATTTTTTAATTTATTTTCTAAAAAGGCTCGGTCTGCCGCAAGAACAGCCCAAGATTTAGAAATCGATAACACCCGGGCGCAGGTTGCTCACTACCTTGGTAGCGGCATGGTCGAGGTCAAAGATGTAATCTCCCCCCCAGCGATTGAGGTTGATTTTGACTATGTAAAGATCGGCGGGACTTACTTTCGCACTCTCTTTGTTGCCGGTTACCCTCGTTTTGTCGGTGCCAACTGGCTAGCCCCTTTAATTAATTTCGACCATTCTCTTGATATCTCCTTTTACTATTACCCAGCAGAGACTAAAGGCGTGCTCAATGACTTGCGGCGAAAAATCGCCGAGATGGAAGCAACCATTGAATCGGATATGGAGGCTGGTCGGGTGTTGGACCCTGCGATTAGGACGGCTCTTGAGGATGCCCACGAACTCCAGGAGCAGTTGGCAACCGGGATCGAGCGTTTTTTCCAATTTTCCTTTTACATCAAGATACCAGCGGCGGGACTTGAGGAGCTTAACTATGTCACCAAGCAAGTCGAAGCGGTCACTGGATCTTTGTTGGTCGTCACCAAACACGCGACTTTGCAACAGGAAGCGGCCTTTCAAACAGCCCTTCCCTATTTTACCGATAAGCTTTTTGTTATCCGTAATATGGATACAACCTCTCTGGCGACGACCTTTCCTTTTACAAGCTCCGAGCTGTCCGCTAATGAAGGGGTGCTTTACGGAATAAATGAGCATAATGGGTCGCTGGTAATCTTTGACCGCTTTACTTTGGAAAATGCCAATAGCGTCGTTTTTGCCAAATCTGGGGCGGGTAAAAGTTACATGGTTAAGCTTGAGGCGCTGCGTTCTTTAATGTTTGGTACCGAAATAATCGTCGTTGACCCCGAAGATGAGTATAAGGACCTGGCGGCGACTATCGGCGGTGAGTATATTAAATTTGCCCAGAACCAGCCCGCAAAAATCAACCCCTTTGACCTTTCCGGTGTTTTTGAAGAGGGGCAAAATGAGCTTGGCCAAAAAATACTTTCCTTGCATTCCCTCTTCCGAATAATGCTCGGCGCTCTTTCCCCAACTGAAGATGCGATCTTAGACCGAGCGCTCATTACGACCTACAAACTCTGTGGCGTCACCCCCGACCCAGCTACCCAAACCAGGCAGCCGCCTCTCCTTGGCGATCTCTATAATGTCCTCCAAAATATGGCGGAGGCAGGGGCCCTCGATATGGCCGAGCGTTTGGAGAAGTTCATCAAGGGTTCTTTGAGTGGGATTTTTGATCAACCAAGCACCGTTGATCTTCGCAATACCTTTACCGTCTTTTCCATCATTGAGCTTCAAGAAGAGCTGCGGCCAATCGCCATGTTTATTATTCTTGACTATATCTGGACGAGGATCAGGCGAGATCGCAAGAAGAGATTGCTAATTGTTGATGAAGCTTGGTATTTAATGAAATATCCAGATTCGGCTTCCTTTATGTACTCAATCGCCAAACGGGCCCGCAAATATAACCTCGGATTAACAACCATCACCCAAGATGTCGAAGATTTCCTAGGCAGCGACTACGGTAAGGCGATCGTTACCAACTCCTCAATTCAAGTTCTTCTAAAACAGTCGGCGGCGGCGATCACCCGGATAGTGGAGGTCTTTTATCTTTCTGAGGGCGAAAAAAACCTATTGCTGGCCGCTGATGTTGGTGAGGGGCTTTTCTTTGCCGGCCCCAACCACATTGCGATTAGGGTTCAAGCTTCGCCGGAAGAGCATCTTTTACTCACTAGGGCAACCGTGAATAAACCAGCGGGGACTTAACCAGGCTCAACCATTCCTTTTTCAACCGTCAATGTCTCGCTTTTGCTTCTAATGCTTTCTGGTAGAGAACCGGGGTTGGTAGTCGTAATGATGATCTGACCAGCCGGTAAGTTTTTTAGGAGAAGCTGCCGGTTTTGGGGGTCTAGTTCGCTAGCAATATCATCCAGCAACAGCGTCGGCGTCTTGCCAAAAAATTCCGTAAATAGCCTAGCCTCGGAGAATTTTAAAAGGAGGGCCGCTTGCCGCTGTTCGGCCCGCGAGCCAAAATCGGCTAGATCTTTTTGTAAAATGTTTTTCTCGCTTTCTTCCTCGGCAATAATCTTGAAGTCGTCGCGATGAGGCCCAAACAGAGTAGCCATAAACCTTCTTTCCAACTCTTGTTGGGAGAGAAGTGATTTTAAATAGAACCCTGCGCCCACCTTTTCATCTTTGCCAAAGAGGGGATTTTCATATTCAATGAAAACCTGCCTACCAATCAACCTGACCGCGAGCGGTTTGAGGGCTTGGTTGAGGGCCGAGACCGTTCTTTCTCTAACCTTCCAGATTATTGTCCCGTAGAAGCTTAAGTTTTTATTCCAGACTTCTACTTCTACGGCTTTAAAGGCCGCTGTTCTTAAAAGCTTATTTTTATTTAGCAGAGCCCTCTGATAGTTTATTAAAGCGTAGAGGTATTTTTTGTCGATGGTAGCGATTAGCCGATCGAGCCAAGTACGGCGGAGGGCCGGTGGGCCGAAGACGATCTCAATCGCCTGGGGATGGAAGACGACGCTAACAAAGTGGCCTAAAAGAGACGGTAGGTTTTTAGGCTTATCGTTGATGTGAATCCTATTTTCCTTGTTTTTCCGAATGATAACCTCGATCCGGCTGCTGTCCGTCAGACCAAAAATCCGGGCTTCCTCTTCCCGCCAATTGATGGCCTGGGCGGTGGGACCGCGAAAGGATTTTCCATAAGATAAAAAATATATTGCCTCCAAAATATTTGTCTTGCCCTGACCGTTTCCACCCAAAAGGATGGTACAGCCGGGCGATAATTCTAGTTTCGGGATATTTAAGTTTCGGAAGTTTTTGACGCTGACCGCTCTTAGCATTTAGCTTTGAATCCTAACCGGCATGACAACGTACATTAGGCTGGTATCCTCGGTCCCGCGAAGTAGAACGGCACTACTAGCGCCACTGAAAGAAATGTGGGTTTCTTTACTTTTGATGGCGGCTAAACATTCCGACAAAAACCGGGCGTTGAAGGCGATTTTTAGCCCTTCCCCCGCAAGGGCGGCGGCTACCACGGTCTTAGCCTCGCCCACCTGAGCGGTGCTAGCGCTGACATTGATCGTCCGATCGGCGACCTCGAGTCTAACTACATTACCAACCTCCCGCGCAAAAAGGGAAGCCAGTTTGATTGCTTCTGCCAATTCTTTAGTGTTAGTGGTGACTTCGGCAACAAACGAGGCGGGGATAATCTGTTCATAATTTGGGTAGGAACCTTCTAGCAGGCGGCTGATGATTGTTAGATCGCGGGTCTTTAACCGCGCTTGGTTTTTTTCTTTATTTATCGAGATTTCAGCCATGTCGTCATCCTGTTCGGTCAAGGCTTTTGCCCCCTCCTGAAGCGCGCGGGCAGAAACGATTGCTTCCAGCGTTCCCTTTACTTTTAGTTCTTTTTTAGCTAGACGGTAGCCGTCGGTGGCCACCAGGTCTAACCTATCCCCGGAGGCTGACAATAAAACGCCGGTTAAAACTGGGCGTCCCTCCTCGGGCGAAGCGCTGAAGGAAACGGCGGCGATGCCCTCCAGTAACCAAGCCTTGTCGATTTCCAACGAGACCCCTGTTTCAAATTCGGCGACCGAGGGAAACTCGGCCGAGCTAATTGTTGGCAAGGAAGCTTCCGCCTTACCAGCCTTAACTAAAAGGGAGTCTTTCTCGTCGATGAGGTTGGTTTGTTCCCCCCCAGCCGCTTGGCAAAAATCAATTAATATTTTTGCTGGTGTGGTGACCTTCCCGTCTTCTTCTACTTTTACTGGGATTTTGTTGGTAATTGTGGTTTCTAGATCGGTAGCAGTAATTTCCAGAAAACCCCTCTGGGCGGTGAGAAGGAAATTTCCCAAAACCGGTAAATTGGATCGGGGGTTAATTGCCTGAGCAACCAAGGAGGCCGACTTTAGAAAAGTTTCACGAACAACGGTTATCCTCATTTTTATATTAAGCTCCTAAAGTTTAATTATTACTTTATAATCTAGTATTAGTAGAAGAAGCGGTTAAGTTGTGAGTTTCGAACTCGTTATTAACCTAGCAACTTTGGTGGAAAACTAGACCGGTTTTTAACCACCAAAGACTTTAACCCGCAACTCCTCAACTAAGCGGGCCGCTTCTCCACCTTTTTCCACCAAGTTTTCCACTTTGTTCACCGAATAAATTACCGTCGTGTGGTCACGTCCGCCTAGCGCCGTGGCAATTTCTTTGAAGGAGAGCCCTCCTTCTTTGCGGAGCAAGTACATTGCCACTTGACGGGGAAAAACACAGCTTTTTACTCTTCTTGCGCTTTTTATATCAGATAGCGACAACGAGAAAAAGGCGGCAGTTTCCTCCAAGACTTTAGCGAGCGGTTTCTTATCGGACGGAGTCTTTAGGCCAATTACGGTATCGACCAGGCAAGAATCAATTTTTCTTCCCATTAATCTTGAAGCAGCGAGAATTCGGAGTAGGCCCCCCTCTAAGTCCCGGACACTCGGCCCCAGTTTTTTAGCTAGGTCCCGGATGATTGAAGAATCGATAGACAACCCGAACTCTCTTGCCTTAGTCAACAGAATAGCCTCTCTTAGTTCAAGATCGGGAGGTTCGATTGCCACAACCAAGCCACCGACAAAGCGGCTTTTTAATCGTTCCTGCAAATTAGCTAGACCTTTTGGTTCGCGGTCGCAGGAAAAAACGAGTTGCTTACCCCGACTGTAGAGTTGATTAAAAGTGTGGAAAAACTCTTCTTGGGTACTTTCCCGACCGGCAATAAATTGGATATCATCGACCAACAAAAAGCCGACGCTGCGCCATTTTGCCCGGAAATCAACGGTTTGGCGTCTTTGGATAGCCTCCACCATCTCATTGGTGAAGGTTTCACTCGAACAATAGTGAACTTTAGTGTCGGCCCGGCGCAACAGCACTGCCTGGGCGATTGCTTGCAGCAAGTGGGTTTTACCAACACCGACGCCGCCATAAATTAACAGCGGGTTGTAGCGTTCATAAGGAGCATCGGCAACCGCTTGGGCAGCGGCATGGGCTAGTTGGTTCGTTTGGCCGACGACAAAATTGGAAAAAGAATATTTTTGGTTGAGTCCGGCTGCTTCGAATGCCTCCTGGATACCTGGTGGCGCGGCATCTTCAAACAAAGGTACGGTGCGGCTTTCTGGGCGAGCGGCCTTTGGTTTTGCAGCACCGTCAACCTGGGAGGAGACAGTAAAAACCAATGTATTTGAAGCACCGGTTATTCGGTCAACGATCTCCTTGATCTTGCCTAAATAACGCTCTTCAATCCAAACCTTGTTGTAAGGAGAGGCGCAGCCAACCTCAATCACATTTCCGGTAAGCGATAAAATATCTGTCTTGCCTTTAAACCAGGTCTGAAAAATTGCTCCCGAAAGGGTGAGTTGTAATTCGGCTAATACAGCCTCCCAAAGGGAATTTTTATCTAGGACGTTCATAATTAAATTTGGACAAGGATAAATGTAGTAATTATTGAGCAGGTTATTTCAACTTTTGGCAACCCTCGAAAGATCGAAGCGTTAATATATTAACAAGCCTTCCCCTGGACCCGTCAAGAGATTAAAAGTATAGCAAAGTGGAACAGGCCCCGTAACAAAAAAAGGCTTTCGTTCCAAGAGCAACCTAATTGACAAAACAAGCAACCCCCTTTATACTGCTTTAGCATTTCCGGGGGTTTAAATGCCAAAACGGACGTATCAACCAAAAAAGGAAAAAAGACAAAAGAAGCACGGCTTCAGAGGCAGGATGAAAACCGAAGGCGGTAAAAAGAATATCAAACGCCGCCGGCTCAAGGGTAGGAGGACTCTGGCAGTTTAAGCGCATGTTACCGGCAAAATTCAGATTAAAGATCCAATCGGGGAAGAAGGCTGTTTGGCGGGACAAAAAAGAATTGTACACACCCCACTTTAAGATGATTTATCGGGCTGGTGAGATAGACAATCCGCCAAAGATAGGATTCATCGTTTCCGGGAAAGTTGGCCGCGCGGCGCAAAGAAATAGGTTAAGAAGACGGCTCTCCGAAGCGGTTCGAAGCCGGATAGAAAACTTTCCGAGCGGCATTGAGGTTTTAGTAATCGGAAACAAGAACGCGCCGGAGGTTAGTTATGAAGAGGTTTGCACTTCTCTTGATAGGATTTTACCAAAAATTCATTTCCCCGGCCGCTAAGCCTTTTTGGCCGGGGGGTGCCTGTCGGTTCACGCCCACCTGTTCAGAATATATGCGCCAAGCAATTAACAAATACGGCTCTTTGCTAGGAGGGTTGTTGGGTTTTAGAAGGATCACTCGTTGCCGCCCGTTTAGTAGAGGTGGTTACGACCCAATTCCCTAGGAGGTAATCGATGTTTGATTTTTTTGTTAACCTAGTCCTATCTTTAAATAAAATTCTTTTTAATAACTTAGGGTTAACGATTATTGTCTTGGGTATTTTAACCCGCTTAGTTTTATGGCCGCTTTTTAGATCGCAGATGAAGCACACTAAGGCGATGTCGGACCTTAAGCCCAAACTGGATGAAATCAAAAAGAAATATAAAGGGGATCAGAAAAGACAACTGGGGGAGCAGTCCAAGCTTTTTAAAAGTTACGGCGTCAGCCCCTTAGGAGGATGCCTACCGATTATCGTTCAGTTTGCTGGGATGATCCTTCTTTACCAGGTTCTCTTTAGGCTGCTAAAGATGAATGTTAATACCGACTTTTTAATCTGGGATTTAGCCAAACCCGATACCTTCCATATTCAGACGCTACCAATCGCCTTACCAGGTCCGCTTGTTTTACTAACCGCTATTGCGACCTTTATCCAATCGAAAATGATCCTACCGCCGAGTCCGGCCGCTAAGCCAGCCCAAGTCAAGAAAGAAGAAGGAAAACCAGATTTCGCCGAAACCCTGCAAGCAAGCTCAACCCAGATGGTTTACTTTACACCGCTCATCATGTTATACATCGGTACCAAGTTTGCCTCTGGTTTAGCACTATACTGGTCGGTTAGTACGGTTTTAGCGATAATTCAACAGTATCAAGCAGTTGGCCTAGGAGGTTTAAAGCCATGGCTAATAAAACTGAGACCAACAAGATAGAAAAAGAGGCGGACACCTTAACCAAAAAGATTCTCAAAATGCTTGGTGTTGACGCCAGCGTTGCGGTAGAAATAGAGGATAGCTTAATCAAGATAAAAATTGACGGTAACGACCTTGGGTTATTAATCGGGTATCGAGGGGAGAACTTAGAAAGCCTTCAGCTCCTCCTTGGTATTATGCTAAATAAAAAGATCGGAGAGCAGCCTTGGCACCCGGTTCTAGTTGATGTTGGCGGTTGGCGGGGACAGCGCGAGGAAGCCCTCCGCGTTCTTGTAGATCGGGAGGTAGCAAGGCTTTCCCCAGGCAGGAATTTTGTTGAACTACCGCCAATGCCGCCGGCCCAACGCCGAACCGCCCACATTTTGGTCCAACAATATCCGGGATTAACCAGTGAATCAACCGGGGAAGGACCGAACCGACGCGTAGTGGTTAAAAAAATTGAGAAGACCTAAAATGCAAACAAAAGATGCCTTGTTAGTATTTTGCGATGGGGGTGCCCGGGGTAATCCAGGACCGGCGGCAGCGGCCTGTGTGATAACCGACCGTGCGGGAAAAAAGCGGTATTTGTGCGGGAAATATTTAGGGGAGGCCACAAACAATCAGGCTGAATATGCCGCTGTCCGCCTAGCACTAGGAGTAATTAAAGAAAATTACCAGGATAAGAAAGAGATAACCTTTTTTCTTGATTCGAAACTAGTGGCGAACCAACTAGCCGGGCTATATAAAGTGAAAAACCCCGCTTTGCGAGATTTAAATTTTAAAATTAGACAACTTGAATCTTCACAAGGAGGGGTCTATTATCAATACGTGAGCCGAGAGCAGAATAAGGAAGCTGATATGTTGGTCAATAAAGTGCTTGATAAGAGGAGTGATTTTCACGAAACTTTAGCCAAATAAAGTAGATGGAGACTGCCGCGAAAGAACAAAAATTAAAATTCAATTTCTCTGGAAAGCAGCCTACGGCCTTGGTTGCCGGCGGCGCCGGATTTCTCGGCTCACATCTTTGCGAAGCTTTGGTTGCCCAAAAATTCAATGTTATCGCTGTGGATAGCCTGTCGGACGAAGAGTCAAAGCAAAATATCGCCGGGCTACTTTCTTCGCCAAACTTTTCTTTTTGGGAAGAAGATATTAATAAACCAGGATTTACAATCTCGCCGACTATTCCTCTGAGCCACATCTTCCATCTTGCTAGCGTTGAAGAACGCCTCGCTTCCAGCGAGATCTCACTCCAGACTTTGTTAGTAAATTCGCTAGGTACTAAAAACCTACTTGATTTAGCAGTTGAAAAAAGAGCCAAGTTTATTCTGGTTTCCTCGACCGAGGTGTTCCACGGGGCAATTTCCCAGACATCAGTCGCGGCCTATTTTGAGCAAGGAGCAGACCCCGCCCAACTTTCCTTCAGCGAAGCGAAGCGTTTTGCGGAGACACTGACGGCCGAATACTTTAAAAAGTATAATCTGGCGACAACTATCATAAGGATTAAGGATCCATATGGGCCGCGGATGAACCTAGCGGTAGACAATATCCTCGACAAATTAATCAGCCAAGCACTTTCTAGAAGAAGGATTGAGATTGTTGGGGATGGTCTGCGAACCCTCAACCCGACTTATGTCTCCGATATAATTTTTGGGATCGTTAAGGCCGTCCTCCACCAAGCCAAGGGAGAAATCTTTAATTTAATTAATCCCGAGAAGTTCACGGAGCGGGCAATCGCGGAGCATCTAAGAAGGATTGTTGGCGGAGTCGAAATAGTTTACAAAAAGGGAGAGGAATTGGAACTACCGTTTTACCCACTGATACTTGGTCCCTCCGAAGAAAAACTTGGCTGGTCGCCAAAAGTCCCGCTCACCCAGGGCTTAAGCGAAACGATTACTTTCTATAGAGAGAAAGAAGAGAAGGGGGAAAAGGAGACGAGCAAACTACCAGCGCCCAAGGTTGCTATACCAGAGCCAAAAATTGAGAAGTCCGGTCGGCGTCAGACGTTACTTCGCTGGCTGATTTTCCTTTCCTCTGCAACCCTCGTTTTTTGGCTAATCGTTTTACCGATATTTACCCTTGCCGCCGCTACCTACTTCGGCAACAAAAATTTAGAGCAAGCGGCGGATAGTTTGGCGAACGATAAGGCCCAATTAGCCAGCGATCAGGCGGCTAAAGCGGAAGGGTCCTACAAAAACGGCGAAGCGGCCAGCCAAAATATTTCTTGGTTAGCTAATCTATTGCGCCTAAAGAGCCCAATGAGGCAAACTGAAAACTACCTTTTCTTAGCGGAAAACCTCGCCGCTGCGACTAAATTTTCGGCCGAGACGCAAACAGCAATTATGGAAGCTTCGGGGGCCGGTTTGTCAGAAGGGCAGGCGATTGAAAATTTAAAAGTAGCGCGCAGCAAGATCGATTTGGCAAAAAGGAGCCTAGAAATCGCCACCTCAGTAAGGTGTGAGGAAGAAACGCTACCGAAACCTCTCCGGGGTGATTATCAGAACCTTCTTGACAAAGAAAGAGAACTGACCGCTCTAGTCGGCTCGATTGATAATGCCTTGCGCACAATATTTTAATGATTCTACCGGCCCCTTGTGAATATCTTTATCTTTTTGCTATACTTAGGTCTGCCAATGGAAGAAGACACTTTAAAAAAAATTGAGGAGCAATTTGGCAGTGAATGGAACTGTCTTTGTGGTGGTTCTTTTGAATCGGCCCGGGTGGAGGTTGTTTCGAAAACAAAAGACACAGCCCTAGCTCGTTATTCTTGCCAGATCTGCGGCCGAGAGCAGATGTTTACCGTCCCAGTGGATTTAAATAAAGAGGCCGATAAGACTCTCGTGGTGGAGGTTCCCGAGGGGGCGATTACTAGCGACGATGTGTTAGATATAAAAAAAGAGACCGCTAATGCAAGCGCCCATCAGATAAAAGCGTCGGCCAATAAGAAAACAGCGATAGGCATCCGATTTCAAAAGTCACTCACCGCTAAATAGCTAAGGCTCATTTGACGGTTGTCTTATAATCGCTAGATTACATCTCGCGATTGTATCTCTAGCGAGATATAATATCTTGGCCTGAATTTATATCCTGCTAAAGCATGACGTAATTAGGAAATTATACCCCGCTTTGCGGGATGTAGCTAAGAAGCTATGGAAAAACTAAAAATTTCAGTCGAACCAAGGACCATCCTTGGAAAAAAAGTAAAAAAATTGCGGCAAGAAGGTTTGCTGCCAGCCAACCTATTTGGTAAAGGGATAAAATCCAAAAACCTCCAAGTACCGGAAAAAGAATTTCGTCATCTTTTTAAATCGGCTGGGGAAACAGGCGTGATCGAAGTTAAGATCAAAGGAGATGCCTACTCAACTCTCATTCATAATGTTCAACGCGATCCGGTTACCGACAAAATAATTCACGTGGATTTTCACAAAGTAGATCTCAAGGAGAAAATTATCACCCGTGTACCGATCAAATTAATCGGCGAATCGCCAGCGGAAAAGGCAGGCATCGGGCTGGTTTTACAAACTCTTAATGAGCTCGAGATTGAGTCTTTGCCGACTGATATTCCTCACGAAATTGAGGTCGATACCGCCAACCTCACTGAAATTGGACAAACAACCCACGTCAAAGACCTAAAACTAGATCGCCAAAAAATTGAAGTCAAAAATGATCCAGAAGAGGTGGTCGTTTCCGTCCAAACGGCCGAAATGAAAGAAGAAGTTGTTGAAGAAGCCCCCGCCCCCGAAGAAGTCGAAGCAATTGCCGAAAAGGGTGAGGAAGAAGCGGCTGAAGGTGAAGAAAAGAAAGAAGAAGCTAAAGAAGAAACCAAAGAAGAACCACCAGGACAAAAAGAAGAGCACCCACCAAAGCGGACAGCCGATTGAAACTTCTCAATAGATCTAGTCATTCGGCCAAGGTGATGCCATTATGGACTCACCTTTCTTTACCGGCAATCTTTGCCAAAGTTCTTCGGTGATGAAGGGCATGAAGGGGTGGAGAAGCCGGAGAGATTCCTCAAATACTATCTCTAAGATTGGTTGGGCTTCTTCGCGGCGAGTTTTCGAATGCTCAATGTACTTGTCAGCAAATTTATGCCAGATAAAATCGTAAAGATCCTCGGCGGCTTGGCCGAAACGATAAATTTCAATATCAGCGGTAACCTTCTTTTTCGTTTTTTTGAGCTCTTCTAAAATCCATCTATCCTCTGTAGTTGGTTTTGGATTTTTGGATGTAGTGCCAGCCGGCCCCATTTCAATTATGAATCGGCCAATGTTCCAAAGTTTATTTGTGAAATTGCGCATACCCTGGATTTTACTTTCACCAAGGTTTATATCGTTTCCGGGGCTGGTACCAAATACCAGTGCCATCCGGACGGCGTCGGCGCCGTATTTTTCGGCAACAACCAGCGGATCAATAACATTGCCCCGGCTTTTGCTCATTTTTTGCCCATGTTCATCGCGGACCAAGCCGTGTAGAAAAACAGTGTGGAAAGGCGGCTCACCCGTGGTATAAAGCCCGAGCATAATCATCCGGGCTACCCAGAAGAATAAGATGTCGTAGCCGGTTTCCATCACGCTAGTTGGATAAAAGTAATCAAAGTCAGAAATTTTAGCTGCTCCCTGTTTGCTGCTTTCTGTTTGCTGCTTCTTGGGCCAGCCTAAAGTGGTGAATGGCCATTGCCCAGATGAAAACCAAGTGTCTAAAGTATCCGGGTCTTGTTCAATTTTACTCCCCTTACAATAAGGACATTTAGTTGGTTTTTCGATGGAAACGAACCCATCACCACCATTACATTTTTCTAGCTCTTTAGAGTGCAGAGCGCGAAGCGATCTATTCTTAATTTCCTGACAGTAATAAACTGGCAGGCGTTGGCCCCACCAGATTTGGCGGGAGACACACCAGTCGCGAATATTTGCGAGCCAGTTAAAGTAAATTTTCTCAAAGTGTTTCGGCAAAATTTTGACGGACCCGCTTTTAACCGCTTCTATCGCCCTTTTGGCCAGCGGCTCGATTTTGATAAACCACTGTTTGGAAATGAGTGGTTCAACGCTAGTTCGGCATCGTTCGCAGACGCCGACTGAGTAAGTGTAGTCCTCAATTTTTTCTAGGAGGTCTTGTTTTTTCAATTCATGGACTATTTTCTCGCGTCCCTTAAGAACTGCCAAACCCGAAAAATCGCCTGCATACTTTGTTAAGCGGCCGTCCTGGCCGATTACCGATATAATTTCTAACCTATGTCTGCCGGCAATATCGAAATCGGTCGGATCATGGGCCGGTGTAACTTTGACGGCGCCAGTTCCGAAATTTGGATCGACCGCGGAGTCAGCAATTATCGGAATTTCTCGATTCATTAAGGGTAAGCTAGCGGTTTTACCGATTAAATTTTTGTATCGCTTATCGTTTGGATTTACGGCCACGGCCGTGTCACCCAGCATCGTCTCCGGCCGAGTCGTCGCCACGATTATAAATTTTGAGCTTTGAGCTTTAACATTTGAACTTTTTATCAGGTATTTAATGTACCAAAGTTTACCTTTTCTTTCCTCATGTTCAACCTCTAAGTCTGAAAGGGCAGTGCCACAGCGGACACACCAATTAATTATTCTTTCACCCCGATAAATTAAACCATCGCTGTAGAGGTTTTTAAATGTTGTATAAACTGCCTTAGTAATTTCGGGATCTAAGGTAAATTTTCCCCTCGTCCAATCACAAGAGGCTCCCAAAGCTTTTAGTTGAGTTTCCATATGCTGCTTATTTTTCATTGTAAATTCGTAGGTTTGCTTGAAAAATTCCTCTCGGCCCAGATCAAGACGAGTTTTGCCTTGTTTTTCCAATCTCCTCTCATAAACCACCTGAGTTAAAATACCAGCGTGATCTGCTCCCGGTAGCCAAAGGGTGGGCTCCCCCCTCATCCGGTGGTAGCGGATTAAAATGTCTTCGATGGCAATAAAAGTGGTGTGGCCGACGTGGAGCTCGCCATTGGCATTTGGCGGCGGCATAATAATGGTGTACGGTTCTTTCTTTTGGTTTATCTTCGGAGTAAAAAAGCCGCCTTTCTCCCAAAATGAATACCAACGACCTTCTGTCTTTTTATGGTCATAAATTTTATCCATAACTTGGTAGATTATATCTCGCTAGAGAAACAAGACGCAAGATTTAATCCTGGCGGATTATAAAAAAGTTGGGCAACTTAGCAATCAATCTGTTAAAATTAGATCAATGGACGGGACCGCTCTAAACTTCGATATCTTAGCCGAAGACAATATCCGGACCTTAAAGGTTCCAGCCGTTTCATTCAAAAAACCATTATGCATAATTTTAGTTGGTATACCTTGCTCTGGTAAAACATACTTAACCGAAAAGCTATCCGAAAAAATTCCGCTAAGTGTTTTAGCGGAAGAAGATATGATGGCTTTTTTAGCCCCTCGAGCAACGATTTTTAGAAGAGGTTCGCTGGAAATTTTCCAGCTCGCCTCCAAAACTATTGAACACTTGATCAAAAAAGGTAAAGCATGTATTTACGATGCCAATGTCAAAACCAGAGAACAGCGGCAGCTGCTAAAGACTGTTGCCGAAGGAGCTGGGGGATCTTACTTATTAATTTATCTAAACTGCCCAAAAGAAACTTGTTACGAGAGGCTGCGAAAACATAATCTAGAAGTTACGCGAGGTGAAACTAAGGGGTTCATTCTGGATAAGGATTTCTTCGAGTATGAGGTGGCGTCCACCCGGGTACCGGCCGCCGATGAGCACCACCTAACCTATAATGGCGAAACCCCGGAAGAAGCTTCCCTGATTTTTTCCGCCGTAGAGAGCAGATTGAAAGAATCAGAGTAGAATTGCTGCCTGCGCGTTTACTTTATCCCAGGCCACTGGTTGGTAATTAAAAAAAGCGGCGGCGGCAACCATGGCGGCGTTATCGACGGCCAGTTTGGGCGAAGAAAAATAAACCTTTCCGGTAAATCTTGCTACCATTTCTTCACGGAGACGCTTGTTAGCAGCAACCCCACCCCCTAAAACAATACTTCCGACTTTAATTTTTTTTGCCGCTTTGATTGTTTTCGTAACTAGAACATCAATAATCGATTCTTGGAAACTAGCCGACAAATCAGCAACTATCCCTTCCGTTAATTGGGATTTTCTATCTAATAAGTTGGCTAAATTAACGACCGCCGTCTTTAAACCACTAAATGAAAAATCAAAAGTTGGAGAATTGATTAGGGGTCGTGGTAGCTGAAACCTAGTCTTGTCTCCCAAAGAGGCTGCTTTCTCGATTGCCGGTCCGCCAGGGTAGCCTAGACCTAAAAGCCTGGCGATTTTGTCCAAGGCCTCCCCAGCGGCATCGTCCCGTGTACCGCCAAGGGGTTGCCATCCTCCATGACCGGTAACTAGTACAAGCTCAGTATGACCGCCAGAAACAATAAGGGCGACCAAAGGGAAGTCTGGTGGCCTACTGCGCTCAAGCCAGGGAGAATAAAGATGAGCGATAAGATGATTTACCGGTACAATTGGGGTTTTCCAAACATAAGCGAGAGTTTTCGCTGCTTCAACACCGACCAAAAGAGAACCAATAAGACCGGGGCCGACCGTCACTGCAATAGCATCAAGTTGGTCTATAGCCGACAGATGCCAGCCTACAGCTTTTTTCTTCTGGCGGTAGTCGGTGGTCTGTAAGTTGTTAGCTAAGGTTAGATCAATTATTGGGATTATTGCTTTTACTTGTTCTCGAGCCGCTATTTCGGGAATGATACCACCAGCCTTAGCGTGGAGGGGCAAAGATGAAGCAATGGAACTGGATAAAATCTTCGCGCCGTCTTCCACAACGGCCGCCGCAGTTTCATCGCAAGAAGTTTCGATCCCCAAAATTTTCATTGAACCTTCAGTAAATCGCTCTTTAACCTGGATACCTTGTTTTTCGATTAGGTCGGATGGTTAGGAGATATTTTTTGTGATCAACATCCATGTCCATAAATTCATCAACTTCGGTGGCCAGTTTGTTAGAAGTACTGGGTCTGAAGGCCATCACTTCCACCCGATGGCCTTGGTTGCGGAGAAATTCGACTGCTGGCACATAATCCCCGTCGCCCGAAACAAGAATCATCACATCAAGTTTAGCGGACAACCTAATCATATCAATCACTACCCCTACGTCCCAATCAGCTTTTTTCACGCCGCCAGGGAAAACTTGGATGTCCTTGACTTTGACCTCAAAACCAGCCTTTCCTAAGGCATCAAAAAAAGTTTGTTCTAGGGGTTCTTCGGCCCGGACTACATAAGCGATGGCCCGGATTAGCTGGCGGCCGGCAACCGCATCTTCGAGTATTTTTGAAAAATTCACCTTGGCACCATATAAATTTTTTGCCGAATAGTACATGTTTTGGACGTCGACAAACACACCGACGCGCTGGAATGGGTTTTTTTGCATCTTTAATCACCACCCTTCGCCCTCCCGAAGCTTACTGCGTAGGAGGGTTTCATCTTGAAAAATAATTAACAAAACCTTCAACACTCCTTAAAAGTTCGCTTCGGGTGGCAAGTCACCCTAGTTGTTACCTAAGCTTAATTATGATAACATCTAGACCACCTTTTAGCTAGCTAAGATAAAGAAAATGAAAAAAGTAACCAAGGTAATTATTCCAGCCGCCGGGTACGGAACGCGTTTTTTGCCCCAAACAAAAGCCATGCCCAAAGAGATGCTACCGGTCGTTGATAAACCGGTGATTCAGTATGTCGTTGAGGAAGCGGTCGCCTCTGGTATTTCCGAGGTCATTATTGTCACCGGCCCTTCGAAGCGAGCGATCGAGGACCATTTTGATCGTAGTTACGACCTAGAAAATTTTTTGGAAAAAACAGGAAAACATGAGCAACTTGAGGGAATAAAGAGAATTGCTAATCTGGCCGATTTTATCTATGTTAGACAAAAAGGACCTTATGGCACCGCCATTCCAATATTATCGGCAAGGCGTTTAGTTGAAGATGGACCCTTCCTAGTTCTCTGGGGAGACGACTTTATCTATTCCCAACCACCAAGATCAAGGCAAATGATTAAAGTTTACGAAAAGTTTGGCGGTTCAGTCCTTTCGGCAATTCGAACGAGAAATAAAAAAGATCGGGGTAAATACGGTTTTTTGGAAGGCCCAACAGTCGATGAAGGGGTGATACAAGTGAAGAAGTTGAAAGAAAAGCCTGGACCAGACTATACGGCTTCTGATCTAGCTTCCGTCTCGGGGTTTCTTCTAACCCCGGAGGTATTTCCAACAATCGAGAACCTTAAACCGGGTAAGGGAGGTGAGCTTTGGCTTGCCGATGCAATTAGTCAATTAGCGGAAAAAGGAAAGGTTTATGCCGTCGAAATCAAGAATGGTACCTATTATGACACTGGGGACAAGCTTGGCTATTTGAAAACGGTGGTGGATTTTGCCTGTGAGCATCCAGAATTTGGGGCTCAATTTAAAGCCTATCTCAAAGAAAAGACAGGATCTTTCTAAGGGCTTGACAAACGGCCATCATCCAGCTAGAATTTCTAGCAGAAAATTAGTGTGACTGATAATTGAGTTTAATTCTGCCAGTTAATTTCTGCTTATCCATTAACTAAATTCTATGAAAAAGGAAAATGTTAAAATTAAACCTTTGGCCGGCTACGCCCTAATCGAGCCTCAAGAGGCCGAGGAAGTGACGGCATCGGGTATTGTCCTGCCCGATACCGCCCAGGAAAAACCGGCCCAAGGCAAGGTTTTAGCCGTTGGTAAACCAGCTTTGGTTGACGAAAAAGAAGTCAAACCAGAGTTTAAAGCCGGCGATAGCGTTTTATATAAAAAGTGGGGCGGCGATGAAATTAAATTACAAGGAAAAGAATATAAATTAGTCAAGTTTGAAGACGTAATGGCGATTATTAGCTGATAGACCACAGTCTACGGTCTACGGTCGCAGTCAGTAATCAGTAGACGGAAAGCGAATAAAAATGGCAAAACAATTACTATATTCTGAAGAAGCAAGGAAAAAGCTGCTTAATGGAGTGAATAAGCTGGCTAACGCCGTAGCGACTACCCTCGGCCCGAAGGGCCGAAATGTTGCTTTGGATAAAAAGTGGGGCGCCCCGAGTGTCGTTCATGATGGAGTTACGGTGGCTAAAGAAATTGAGCTAGAGGATCCTTTTGAAAATATGGGAGCCGGTTTGATTAAAGAAGCAGCCAGCAAGACCAACGATCTTTGTGGTGATGGGACAACAACAGCAACCATCTTAACCGCCTCGATTGTTAACGAAGGGATTAAAAATATTACCGCCGGTACCAACCCGATGATCCTTAAGCGTGGTTTAGAAAAAGGCGTCAAAGCAGTCGTGGAAGCCTTAAGGAAACAAGCCAAAAAAGTTTCCACCAAAGAAGAGACGGAGCAAGTAGCAACAATCTCAGCGGCTGATTCAACAATCGGAAATCTGATTGCCGAGGCTTTGGATAAAGTCGGAAAAGACGGCGTCGTAACGGTTGAAGAGTCGAAAGGCTTAGAGACCGACGTTGAATATAAAGAAGGAATGGAATTTGATCGCGGTTTTGTTTCACCTTATTTTGTTACTGATCCGGCCAAAATGGAAGCGACAGTGGAAAATCCCCACATTTTGATTACCGATAAGAAAATTTCGGCAATTTCTGACCTGCTTCCGCTACTCGAAAAATTAGTGCAGACAACTAAAGATTTGGTAATTATTGCCGATGATATCGAAGGCGAAGCGTTAGCGACTTTGGTGGTTAATAAAATCAGAGGCACGATGAATATTTTGGGAGTTAAATCACCCGGCTTTGGTGATCGGCGGAAGGAAATGCTGGAAGATATCGCGGTTCTTACTGGCGGGACAATGATTAGTGAGGATACTGGTATCAAGTTTGATTCGGTTACTCCGGAAATGTTGGGCAAGGCTGATCGGGTAACGGCGGATAAAGATAATACGATTATCGTTGGTGGAAAAGGGGCCAAGAATAAAATCGAAGCCAGGATTGCCCAAATCAAAACCCAGATTGAAAAAACGACCAGCGATTTTGATAAAGAAAAGCTTGAAGAAAGACTAGCGAAACTTTCTGGCGGGGTAGCGGTTGTCAATGTCGGCGCAGCCACCGAGGTTGAACTTAAAGAGAAAAAAGAAAGAGTGACCGATGCCGTCCAAGCGACTAAAGCAGCGATTGAAGAAGGTTTTGTGGTTGGTGGCGAAGTCGCCTTACTGCGGGCGGCTAATACTTTGGATGATCTAAGTCCTGAAAGTGATGAAGCCGTTGGGGTCAAAATCTTAAAAGAAGCCTTGCGCGAACCCCTCAAACAACTTGCCGCTAATGCTGGTGTCGACGCTGGTTGGGCGGTTAAAGAGGTGGAAAAGGAAGCTGGAAACTTCGGATTTAATGCTTTGACAAGCCAATTCGAAGACCTTGTTGAGGCCGGTGTTATTGACCCAGTCAAGGTTACCCGCACGGCTTTGCAAAACGCTGCTAGCGTAGCAATGATGATTCTAACCACCGAAGCATTAGTAACCGATATTCCAACCAAGGAAGAGAAAACCCCCGGGGTGCCACCCGGCGGCATGGGCGAATATTAAGTCAGGGATCAGCGAACAGCGATTAGGGGACGGCAAGAATTAAGGAAGGGGCCGAAGAGGCCTTTTTCTTTTTGTAGTACTTGCTTTTATTTTTTTGTGTTTTATAATTGATTTTTATGGCAAGAAAAAAGGAGCAAAAATCGAAATTCCAACTGAGTAAATTAGTTTCCTCTCTCCAAGAAAGTTGGAAGGCTAAGCGGCCTAGATATATTCTGGGGATTGGTGTCCTAGTGGTTGTTTTACTTTTGGCTGGTTTGGTGGTAGCCAAGAAAAACTGGTTTGTGGTTGCCTTTGTCAACAATCGGCCGATTACCAGCCTCGAACTTTACCAAAAACTCAACCAAAGTTACGGCAAAGAAGTTTTAGACAGTCTTATCGAAGAAAAATTGATTAATGAAGAAGCAAGAAAACAAAAAGCGGCCGTTTCGCCAGAGGATGTTGACAAAAGGCTGTCGGATATTGAGAAACAACTCGGTGGTAAAGAGGCCTTCGATCTTGCCTTGAAATCACGAGGGCTTTCTTTGAGCCAAGTTAAAGACCAACTCAAAACCCAACTCTTAGTCGAGAAGATGCTGGGTAAAGATATCCAGGTCTCGGATAAGGAAGTGGAAGATTTCATTAAAAACAACCCAACCGCCAAAGATCTGGGTAAGGATAAGATAAAGGAACAAATTCGTTCACAGAAAATTAGTGAAAAATTCCAAACTTGGCTAGAAGATCTCAAGAAGAAAGCAAAAATCGTTAAGTTCATCTAACCTTTTGACAAAACCCCAACCAAAAACTTACAATCAAGCCGATGGAAAAAAAGATTCTGAATATTGTTTTGAGCCCGATTATTTATAGAGGTAGAATTTTGCTACTAAGGAGAGCAAAAGAACCGTTCGTTGGTTTGTGGGGTATGCCTGGGGGAAAGCTAGAATTTGGCGAGAATCTTGAAGAAGCGATCGAGCGGGAGATAAAAGAAGAAACAGCTATTCCAGTGAGATTTGTCTCGATCAGAGGGTTAGTGAATGAAATTTTTTACGACGCAACTAGTAAAAGGAAAAAAGCCCAATCAATAATTTTTGTTTGCGAGGTTACCCCAACTCACGGTAATCAATTAGCTTCAGAGGAAGGGAAACTGAAATGGTTTGGACTTAAGGATTTGAGAAGGTTTAAAGAGCAAATAATCCCCTCGGATTATTTAATGATTGATCGCTTTGTTCTTGGACAGGACGAAAAGATCAGGCTTCACAAAGTGAAAATGCTTCAGGCAAAAACTGGTTACAAAATAGAGGAGACCGACTTATGAATAAGTCGGCCCTCAATCCCCAGCTGTTCTTGCACAAAAGTATTTGAGGATCTAAAATGTTTTTGTGATGACTAAATTTGAGCCCTTGACCCCAGAAGAAGTTAAACGAGCGGAAAAAGAAGCCTTGAAAAAATTTTCCGCCGAAGGGAAAGAGCTCTCTAGCGTTGAGCCAAGCAGGACGGTCAGGTATAAAGGAGGTAAAGAATATAAGTCATTGACCCCACCTTGGATGAAAACTTGGCTTCGGAAGTGCCTGCCACCGTTTAGAACCCAAAGTCCTAAGGAAAAAGAAACTGGCCGATATGCAGAGTATAAAGGAAGCGAAGAACTGGAGAGAAAATCCCGGGTTTTGGACCGTTTTAAATCAATGTTTCCGTTTATGCTTTTTCCCGATGAGCTGATTGTTGAAGAAAACAGAGTGATTTGGAAAAACTGGCTGGGACCGGGGATGACTAGCGTAATTTCAATTATGGCCACTGACATCTCCAATGTTCAAGCCTCTCATGGTCCATTCTTTGGCCACCTCCACGTTGGTAGTTTGGTAGGCGGGCCGGAAATTTTGGTTGAAAAACTTTCCCGCAAAGATGTTGTCAAAGCCAGAGCTTTGATTGAAGGGATTATTCTGACCGCCCGAGAAAGGGTAACGCTGCGTAAAAAGGAAGTGGCAAAAGAGGAAGAAGAGCTTACGAAGATTGGAGAAGTAAAGTTTTAAGAGCAACGCACGGTTAATATTTGCTGAAGCTTGTTTCTTGACACCCCTTCACAAAAACCTTACGCTTGATTTGGTTCAATTTTTAACTTCAATCACCGGTGTCCTTTGGGAAAGATACTCTCGAAAGGCGGGATCGCCCCCCAACTTAAGGATTTTAACGGAAAAAATATTGACAGAACAAGAAGAATCCGATTTATCCTTATCCATTCTCCTTATCCTTTGCTAGGAAAAAATCCCAGTAAGGTTGCTTGAAAGTTGTAAAACATAGCGGCGGATCCCCAACAGCGAAAAGCTTCCTTAGGGTAATAAAGCAGCGCAACCAGCCTCCTTAAGGGAGAATGGTTAAAGGATTGATTGGCCGCCCATCTTTATAAACTTCAAAATGAAGATGAGAGCCGGTGGTAAAACCAGTTGTACCGACCCTACCGAGGACGGTGTCGCCGCCAACCTCCTGCCCAGCGTGGACACCTATCGCCGAAAGATGGGAATAACGAGAGAGGTAACCAGCAGTATGTTGAATAGCCACCGCATTTCCAAAGCCACCCGCGTCCCATCCGGCAAAAATAACCCTACCAGCCGCTAATGGTTTGATAGCACCGCTATAGGGGTTGGGTATATCAATCCCCTTATGGGATGAAGAAAAATAACTTGAAATGTAGGTTTTCGGGACTGGCCAGACAAAAACTGGTGCTGGGGAAGCTTTGATTTGGGTACTAATTTGCAAGGTTGATACTTGGTTTATTTCTTCGGAGGGAGCAGCAATGTCAGCAGTGGCTAGGTTGGGAGACTTGGTTAAGCTAACAATTAGGAAAAGTAATCCAAAAATAATTAATACCCGAATGGCAAAGACTTTTACTAACTGGCAAAAGATCCGCCAAAGCCAAAGCAGGTCGTTAATAATTTGGAGGGCATCCAAGATAATTGCCTCTGGTGTAAACCAAATTTGGGTACGCAAAGCTAGAGCGGATGAATTTTGAAGCGAAATTTGGCCGTTTCGCAGAGGCAGAGCGCGCCATGTGCCATACGGTGCAAGGTTGCCTTTTTTTATCATAGACCCCAAGCTTAGCTTGGGGAGATAAAGAAAATCTCCCAAAAATTTGGGAGATCAGCGCGTATTCTACCAATCAAAAGGTGGCTTGTCAAGTTTTTAGAGATTGGCCGAAGTTGAAATATTATTCAAAACACCCCCAGTTAACGAGACGCCCTAGCGGTCAGTAACTAGGGTGTCTGTACATCGGCTGATGTCACTCTCCTCATTGAGAGTCGTGGAATAGGCATAAGCTTCTACCCACTCACCATTCTCACCCGGCCAACATACTATATACCAAGCGTCATTGGAACCATAAACAGGTTTTCCTGTTTCTGTTCCGAGGATCGGGATCATCTCGTCTCCCCGAAGGTCCCCAACCCAATTGCTATTGTCTTCTCGCCACTCTGATGAAGAGCGAACATTAGCAACTTCTCCTGCGGCCTTGCCGCAGCTTCGTACCGGTTTCCCGGCGCACCTCGGGATGATTTCTATCCCAGCGTCTCGCTCGCTTGGAATAAGCAGCCTGTTGATCGGAGCCCCAGGAACAAGGGCCAGGATTGGTACGACAATCATCGCGATCAGCGCAAAGAGAAGGGGCAAGCGGCCATCTTTCTCTGTTATCAACATCCCTCTCCTAGCTTGGATGACAAAACCACCGTTGAGTTGATTTATAGAGAGTAATTTTAGCAGGAAAGCAAGGAATGTCAAACTTGGGGATAAATATGGCTTGCCACACGAAGCCTTGGCGAAGTGTGGAGGCGACGAGCGGGATCGAACCGCTGTAAGAGGTTTTGCAGACCTCTGCCTAACCACTCGGCCACGTCGCCTCATGCGAGTTTCAAAATTATATCACAGAAATCTGAAAAGTTCTAACTCCTCAATTGACCGTTCTTAGGATTCGGCTTGACAAACTAGGTGAACAGAATTATTATTACACTGTATGAAAAATATTGTTCGAAATACAGCAGTAGTTTCAGTTTCCTTGCCTCGTGAAACCGCTAATAAATTGGAAAAAGCCCGAAAGGTGCAAGGCCAATCTCGTAGTGCGTATATTAGCTCTCTAATAGATAAAGAGGTTGAGAAGCAGCGTTGGGAGCGAATCTACGAAAAAGGGCGAGAAGTAGCTCGCGCTCTTAAGATTACAAGCGAGGATGATATAGACCGCATCTTGCATGCCCCCTAAATTGAAAGTAGTTTTTGATACTAATATTTATATCTCCGCCATAATTTTCAGTGGCCCGCCCGAGATTTGTTTAGAAGCGGCCCGAGAGGGTGAAATAGGACTGTACACCAGCAAGACTATATTGCTAGAACTTGCTAATAAACTACGAAGTAAATTTGGTTACACCGAAGAAGAGATTGAGGATATCTTAATTGGACTTTCGAAGTTCGTTAGACTAGTCGAGCCAAAGGTTAAGATAAATAGAATTAAGGAAGATCCCTCAGATAATATGATTTTAGAGGCCGCTGTAGAGGCAAAGGCTGATTTTATAGTTTCGGGAGATAAAAGACATATCTTGCCTTTAAAAGAATTTGCGGGCATAAAGATAATTTCCGCCGCTACCTTTCTCAAGCAAATCTGATCATTGCCAGATTTAGGATTACACCCTGGGGGTGTAAACGTACTTTGTTTGGGGTGTGGATTTAGTACTTAGAGTTTTTTAACGTACTGGGAGGAGATCCAGCCCTCCGAATTCACAGCAGATAAACCTGACATTATAGGCGTTTTGAGTTAAAATCTAAGCGGCATGAAAGACCCTCATTTAGAGCTGCAAAACAGAATTAGAAAGATAGATCTCGTTTTTGGCATAAATTCCATAATCTCAAGAAAAATTGATTCTGACTCAGTCGCCAGCTATTACAAAACGAATAGATTAGCCTATTTCCTTTTTCATAACCGAGTAGGCTTTGTTCACATGGGAATAAGTCGTGATATGAAATACGACCACGAAGATGTGTTAGAACAGCCAAAGATAGTGGCGAAATACATCAGGAGGCTGAATGCTCACAATGTCTTGGACCTAGGGGTTGGTAAAGGATCATCGAGTACTTATTTGGCAAGGCTATTTTCTAATATCCGGTTTGACGGGATTGATTTGCCAAATAGCCTATTAGATGTTGCGAAAAGAGCAGCTAAGAAAGTCCCCAACTTTTATCCCATGGAAGGTAATTACCATGATTTAAGCCGCTATGATAGGGCTCAATTTGATGTTGTTTTTGCGATTGAGTCCTTATGCCACAGCACTAAAAAAGAAAAAGTATTCAACGAAATTTGGCGCGTATTAAGAAAAGACGGAACATTCATAATTATTGATGGTTATCTTGGTAAACCTGAAAAATCCTTGAATGATAATGAACGTTTGGCAAAGAAATTAACGGAAAAAGGAATGATGGTGGAAGATTTTGAATACTACGGCGATATTAAAGAAAAAATTGAACAACTTGGATTTAAGATTATTGAGGAAGAAGACGTCACTCGCCTTATAATCCCGACTTTGAAACGCTTCGAAAGTTTAGCTAGGAAAACTTTATTTAATCATCCAAGGCTAGGACGAGTAATCGTCAAATTACTACCTGATGAATTTACTGCCAACGCAATTTCTGGATATTTAATGCCTGTAATAGTAGAGTTGAGCCTTGCTAAATATACGATTCTTGTTGTTAAGAAGTAGAGAAACTACAACTTTTTAGCGTATTGGGAGGAGATCCAGCCGTCTTGAGTGGGGAGTTTGATTTTGTACCAGCCGGAGGTTTCTTCAAGCAAAGGATAAGTTTCTCCAGGAACCACCTTGGCAATTATTGGGTTGTTTTGACCGGGGCCGGATCGGACATTTAAGGTACCGGTTGGTGTTGGTAATATTTGGACTTGCGTTTGCTGTGGAGCTGCTTGTTGGACCTCGCCCAAAACCTTTTTAAGATTTTCTAGTGCAGCCTTGGCTTTTTCGGTCAAGCCTTTGTCAGCGCTGCGACCAAGGTAACCAACGGTTACTTCTTGATTTTTCTTGATTTTATCCTCCCAGGTTGCCTTGTTCTCAAAATAAACCTGACCGTTTATATCAATCAGAGCATCAAAATCTAAGGCGACATTTTTTTCGAAAAAGAATACCCCCTCACCCCAGGCGGCGGGCTCGTTAAATAAATATTCTTGGTCAGTTGATAGATCATAGAGCTTTAGCCGTCCATCTTCCAGTTTTTTCACCTCACCAAAAGGTAAGGCCGATAAGAAAACCTCGACTAGCGTACGAAAGTTTGGTTCAATATTTATGACCAGCTCACGGGTCAGAAAGCCGCTTTTGGCAATTTTTAGTTTATGAACCCCCTGGGTGGGATTCAAAGAAAGCGAACCTTTGCCAACTGACTGGCCATCAAGCCAAACTTCAGCCTCGGCTGGGTTCGTTGCTACCGAAAGACCACTACCTGGCAGCAGTGTTCGAATATCTCCCGAAGAAAATTTTTGGTTGGGCCCAAATTCATAGTTGACGCTAGTTAAAGCTTGAGAAGTGAGGGCGATTTGGGTAGAAAATTCCACTTTTTTAACCTTCGGTTTAGCGAGTTCTCCTTCGAGACGCAACTGGTGCTCCCCAACCCGGAGGCGCTCGCCGAGGAACTTAGTTGTTCCGAGCGATCGCCCATCCAAGAAAACTTTACTTTTTACCCCAGGGGTATTGACCTCAAGAAGGGCATTGGAACTTTTGAAAAAATTAAGTAGGAACCACCCTAGAAGAAGTGTCACAACAGCCGTTACTACTAAAGAAAGAAAAACTTTTACCCACCTCATAGGATTACCAACTTTCAGCTTTCTAAAATATCACAGCCAGGTTATTAATACAACTACCCCCTTATTTAATTAAAGTCTTGCCTAAAGCAGCGGATTTGATGTTTAATTAAATCGTGACCAATTTTTCCTTCCTAAAGTTGCTGGATGAGGCGATCTTACCGTTTATTATCCTAGCCGGTACTCGTTTTCTTGGCGTTTTTCTGATTGCTTTAATTTTCCCGGTTGAATTTTCTTTTGGCGGTACCTCGGATCTGGTCTCCTTACCGCTTATCAAGTTTGGCGGATCTGAAGATCTTTATTTCGCCAATTCATTTTCCTGGGGATTGGTTGGGTTAACCCTTGCTGGCGCTTTTGGCTATTTTTTATTCCGGGTTCTTACTTTTCATGGAGACTTTCTTCACCCAAAAGAGGCTACCCGTATCTATCGCCAAAACCTGGAGTTTTTGATTATCGATTCCCACGAGGCGTTTCATCAAGGCATCGCTTGGGTCCTGGCCGCTTTGGTGGCCATTACCCTCGCCGCCATTGATTTTTTGTCAGGCGTACTGGCCGCAACCGCCTTTGGGTTAGTTTTTGGGATTGGCACCCTTCTGGTCTTAGTTTTTTGGTTAGGAACTACTAAAAGCAGCCTCCTAGAGCGCAAAAAAGTATAGAATGAAAATTACCGAGGCTAGCCAGAGAATTACGCAAGCAAAGAGCGGCCGGTCGCTTATTAAAACCTTCTCCGGTGATTCACCCTCACTTTTCTCAAAAATCAAATAAAGATAACGGAAAACTCCGTACACAACAATTGGGATAGTAACCATTAAAAGTTTTGGTGAGGAAAGTGTTCGCGGAAAGAAAGTAGCAAAAAATTCTTTTTGAGCAAACTCCGGAGAGTTGAAGGTGAAAAGACTGTAGGTAATCAAGGTAGCCGTGGCCATCATAAAGGCTAAACCGTCTAAAAAGGCTACTGGGTAAGAGAGCAGAGTTTTGCGGATGCCCCGACCAGCCTGCTGGGCACTAAGAAGGGTAAGCTCGCTTCGTCTTTTACCAACCCCAAGGAAAAGAGCAAGCATCATAGTGGTTAAGATAAGCCACGCTGAAAGAGGGGTGAGGACAACCACGGAACCGGCAAAGATTCGGAGCATGAAAGCAATCGCGATTGCCAAAACATCCAAGAGGATGATGCCCTTCAACCAAAAAGAGTACATTAGTTGGATGGTTAGATAGATAACTAGTGTGAAAAATAGGTAACCGGAAAGATAAAACGAGGCAATTAAAGAAGCAGCTATTAAACCAAGGGCGGAAGACGCAACAAGTTGGCTCGGTAGCCTTCCAGCCGCAATCGGCCGGTTCTTCTTCGAAAAATGGAGCTGATCAAGGGGCTGGTCCACCAAATCATTAATTAGATATATCGCGGAGGAAGCGGCGGAAAAAATTAAAAAGGTATAAAAAACTGGTAAAAATTTAGCACCGATGAATAGCTCACGGGAAAAGATTATCGCGGCAAAAACAACCAGATTTTTTAACCACTGGATTGGTCTAAGCGAGATCAAGATATCTACTAGGGTTACCTTAGCGAGTCGCTTTTTCAATTTTTTGCCTAAAACGAGCAAGAGTGATAAGGATAGCCAATATTACCACTCCACCCACTAGAATTGCAAAAAAACGACCTTTATGACCAAATGTTAAGGCAAAAAAAGCCGCCGCCCCACCGAGTAAATAATAAAAAACAGCAACCTGCCATTTCTGCCAACCGAGAGCCAAAAGTTGATGGTGGAGGTGTTCCCTATCACCCCAAACTGGAGAACGGCCCCTGGTGAGGCGGCGGGTTATTGCCCAAATCCCGTCCACCAAGGGGACGATTAACACTAGTCCGGTGGTGGCAAGTTTTGCACCGGCCAAAATTGAAAGAGAAGCCAGAATCACTCCGGCCAGCGTACCACCGCCATAACCAGGCATAATTTTCTGGGGATAAAAGCTCCAGGGTAAAAAACCCAAGTAAGATCCGGCCGCAGCAAAAGCAAGAACGGTGGGGGCGGTTTGGGTAGGATCAGCCGCCAAGTACCGACTAGCCGCTATTCCAAGGGCCACTAAACCGATGACAGCGATACCAGAAAGTTGCCCATCAACCCCCGAGGACCAATTGAGAGCGTTCATTACCCAAACGATCCAAATAAAGGCCAAAATATCGGCAAAAAGAACAATCGAGTGAGGACCAGCAAAGAAGTCAAAAGGCAAGATGCCAGGGAAATTTAACCTGATGACTATTTCATCAAGCCGGATTATTCCACCAAACGGGTTCGTAAACCAAGTAATACCTACACCAGAAGCAACGATGATACCAGCCGCTAAAAAGTTGGTTAGGAGGCGGACGTAAGGATTGAGATCATATTTGTCATCTAAAACACCAACAACTACCACAATCAACCCGGCCACTAAAATACCAACGATGTGCTTATCAAAAACTGCCAGCCCGCTAAATGAGCCGAAGAGCGCATAAGTAATAACGACTGCTAGAAAAGTCGCAACACCACCGGCACGAGGGATCGGGTTTTTGTGCAAAATCGCTGGGTGGGGCCGCCAGGGGAAATCCAAAATTCGGAAGCGTTTAGCCAGCCAAATTGTAAGGGGCGTGGCGATAAAAGAGATCCCGGCAGCAATTATAAGTAAAAAAGAAAAGTTCATTTAAGTAGCAACCAAAACTATTTCTAATAGAGTATAAAAGAAGAGCCCGCTGATAATTGGGCTGGATGCAATTAACAAAAAAGAAAGGATCCTCTCCCTCGACCAAAAGAAATTAGCAACCAGGCCGTTGAAAGCAGTCAATAAAAAACCGACTGTTGGAATTAACCAAAGAAAGGTAGGTGCGGCCAGCCACTCCTCCCCCCAAGGTTTCGAAAACCAGAGTGGCACCGATAAGGGAAAAGCATTTAGATTCCGCCAGATTAAGAAGGAAGAAGCAAGATTCAGAGAAAGACTAGTCAATAGGCATAGGATGTTAAAGGCGGCTGTTCTTGATAATTTTGTAGATGGCCATATCTTCATAAAAAGCAAAGAGATTATAACGGGAAGAAAGAAGCTTCTCAAGTGCCGGGAAATTCCCTGGCGGTGGTTTTTCGACTAGAATGTATTTTGGTTCTCTTTCCGAGATTTCTTTAGCAGTTTGGGTTTTTGCCTTATCATCACCAGCGATGTGAAAAAAGGTAATATACCGAGAAGCGGGATCCAAACCGGAAAGAAAGTAGACGGCCGGCTGGTTGGAGAAAATATAAAGCGAATCCCCCTTGCCGGTTCTCCCTTCCACGCAGACTCCTTCCCGATTAAATTTTTCACAACCTTTCAAAAAGTCGGCTAGGGCATAATTGGTGGCGGCATGCCAATTGTAAGTTTTAGTGTACTGCTCAAAGCCGATTTGATTAGTTGTGTACTTGAAGAAATTTGTATAATAGCTGCTGTGGAGATACAGGCGAAACCCGAGTGCAAACGTTAGGGCAACGACGACAAGCAGAACCGTTGCCCCAACTTTAGCGAAAGATTTTTTAAAAAAACTAGCTGCGGCTATTAAAGAAAAAGGAGCAACCGCTTGGATTAGATAGTGCTCATAAGGGCGACCGCCAAAAACCGCAGCATAAAATGAAAGGAACAGCCAAAGTACCAAGAAATCAAGAAGAGTAAAGCCAGTGTCACCGCTTTTCTGAAATCGAAGAAAGCTCCTCACACCGTAACAGCAAACCAAAAGGAAAACCGGTAATGCCTTCGCCACCAAAAGACCGTGGGTAAAGATAAAACTATTCCCACGGCCGACGTAAGTGATATTAAAAAGAAAAGCAGATCGAAGATACTCTTCCAGAGCTCCTTGCCAGAGGAAATATAAACTCGTCAAAAAGATCGGGACAAAAAACCCGGCAAGGAGAAGGGTAAGGTTTTTTAATATTTCTGAAACGGCCTTTTTTCGGATTGTAAACAGAACAAATATTGAAAAGGCGGCGAAATCAAACATCGCCGGAACTTTTAGAAGGAAAGCTAAGGAAAAAAAGATGCCAGCAATAAAGAATCTTTGCCGAAGCCCTGCTAGAATACCTAGCGATATTGGTAGAATCATCAAGATTTCACTGTTGTAGATATTACCCTCGATTAAAGGCGTGCTAGTGAGAACGGCCAAAATTGCCGTAGCCGCCAAAGCGACCTTTTTGCTAAGCAACCTTTTTCCTAGAAAAAAGAACGCCACAAAAGTAGCTAGCACCCAAATCATTAAGAGAAACTTCACCGACCACACCGATCCGCCAAACAGCCTAATCGCAGCAGCCGTAAGGTAATATATGCCTGGCGTTTTGTGATCGAAAATATCAGCGTAAAGAAGTCCTCCACGAAGAATCTTTTGGCCGATCGTTAGATAGATTGCCTCATCACCATACCAAAGAGGCTCAAAAAGCGAGGGGAGCCGGACTATAAAAGTGAGAGAAAGGATAGCTATTAAAGGCCATTCGGAATGGAAAAGCTTCTGTACTCTAAGGGAAAGACGTTCCATAACCTTTGTTTAGTAATATTTTCAAGCTAATGCTACTCGATTTTGTAAATGAAAATACTATACCCCGCCCGGACCACCGGTTGGTATTTATTAACAACCCAGGCGTAATTGTATTTCCGGTCTTCATGAAAAGTAATTACTGACGTAGAAAGAGCTAGATAGCCTTTGTAGCCGGTATCTTTTGGCGATATGTTCGTGACTGGGATCTTATAATATTCAGCCGCGTAAGTCCCGGTGTAGTTATCGAAAGCGATAGAGGTAATCTGGTTTTTTTCCACATAATCGGCCAGCCGCTTGATATCTTGACCCCAATCGTAATTTGAATCGTTAGCTATCCTCCAACCGTTTTCAGTTCCGCCAAAGGCAATGTTGTAATAACTCAAATAGCTAGGGAAGGTGGAAGCTACGGACCAGATTCTCGAGCCGACAACGAAAAATATAAGTAAGCTAGCGATAGTTATTCCGAGCCTTTTATTAAACTTGGCAAGAGTTGTCCTTACTAATATAGTTATTGCCGCAGCCGTAAGGATGATCATAAACGGATATATCGGTAAGTTATGGCGGACCCCGATGTTAAATTTGGTTGTTAAAGAAAGACCGAAGAAGGCGGCTGGTATCAGTAAAACTAAGGTTAGCGGCGCTAATGATAAACGCAGCTTTTTCACGGTAATTAAAACTAAAGAGAGAATGAAACTCACCAATAAAATTAGTTGAGTTTTCGCCAAAATAAGTATCGGGAAATAATACCAGCGGCTACCATAATAGCTTTCCCCTAATAAGTAAGCAAAGCGGGTGTCGTGGGCCAACTCGTACTGGACGATTACTAGGCCCTTAACATATTGATAAAGGGAAAATCCCAATAAGCCTTGTTCGCGAAAGGACACCAAGCCATAGAAGACAGTGATGCAAACAAGCACCCCAACAATCGTATAAAGAATGTGAGTCCAAGGTTGGATCGGTCGTCTCAAATAAAAAACCCCCATCAGAAACAAGATCAAAGGAAATAAGTAAAAGGTAGAATACTTAGCAAGCAGAGTACCGCTTAAAGATAAAATCAAAAAAACCAGTCTTTTGGGGGATTGTTTTTCAAAATAAAGCAACAGGGCAAAAACGCTCACTAATATAAAGCCTGTTCCAGGCAGATCCGTATTGACTAATCGGCCATGAGCCAAAATAAGCGGCTCAGTTGCGTAAAGAAAGGTGGCTAGGAGAGCAGCAAAGTCGCCGAACAGCCTTCTGGTAAACAAAAAGACTACGATACCGAAAGCAGTTGTTAAAAGTATCATTGGGATCCTGGTTGAAAAGAGAATTCCATCGGGGTTATTACCCGAATAATTAAGAAATCTTCGGCTTGCAGCAAACATCGAGCCGATATTTAGATCTTGCCGTTGTTCTAAGTAACCCGGGTCGCTTTTATCAAATTTTAAGTCTTGAAAAAGTAAGGGTACAGCAGCGGTCAGCTTTGCTAAAAGAGGATGCTCTGGGTCAATATAATCTTGGCCAAATTTCAAAGCAGCATAGCCAGAAAGAATATGGGGTGGTTCATCAGCGGTTGGGGCGTCATTAGAAACAGAAGCCAACATGAGGACCCCCATAAAGAGCAGGATAATAAAGGCTAAAAAACCAACTAAGAAGCCTTTGGACGAGAAAGCTTTTGGAATTAAAATTTTTTCCATAGGCTTTATTTATAATTTTGCTTTAAGTTGTAACCCTCTTTTTGGAACCCCCTGCTACCAGTTTTTATAATTTTTTCAGTGACCTTATACTCCAACCGCTTACCAAGTAATAACCGAGTGTGAGCGTCCATCCCAGGAAGGGACGAAAAGAAAAAACCAGTAATTGGTAGGAGTAAATACTGAATAATGGTCAAGGGAAGCAACCCCTTCTTAAAAGACTTTGGTCTAGGCGGCTTCATCAAAAAATCAACAATAATTACAAAAACAAAAAAGACAGCACAAAGTGTCAAAATAAGACCGGAGATTTTTGGTAGGTTGAAACCAAGAGCCGTGTAACGGAAGGAGCGGTTAAGTAGAGGTGGGAGGGCGGCGCCCAGGGTGATAATCCACCAATTCACTGGCCAAAGTAGGTGCTGCTCGGAGGCTAAAAGAAAACGAGCAAGAAAAGCAGGGAGAGAAACGCTTTTGCGGTATTTTAGGAAGCGGGTGGCAGCGTAAGCAATATCACTTACTCCCCAGGCCCAGCGACGGGTTTGCAGATATTGGGCTTTTAAGCTGTCCCAATAAGTTTTACCCTCCACCGCATCGGCGTAATGGGGCAGAAAGATCGATTCGAGGTCGACGTGGCCACCATGGGCAAAGAAAGCCTTGAAGAAAAGATGCCAGTCTTCAGGGACAACATCGGTGTCCCAAAAACCAGTTTTCTCAAGAAGCCGCCAACTAGTGGAGTAAGTTGAGTAGTTAAAACTAGAACCGGGGCGAAGTAGCTGGGCGATCCCATTGATCGAATAAATAGTTTGGACAACCCGTATTGGCATTGGTACCCGCCAAATATTGTTGTAATATAAAATAGCTGCCTGCCAAAACTTGTTGTAGGGAAGAGAGTTGGTCAGAAATTGATAGGTAAGGGCGGCAAAGTATTTTGGGTGGAGGCAAACATCGGCATCGCAACTAGTAGCGGTGATGAAATTTTTATCGTACCCCCTTCCTTCAATAAATTTTTTCACTTCCCAAGCAGCGTAAGATTGATTGGAAGATTTACCGGCGACTTCACCGTTCTTCAACGGATGCTGCGTAATCCAGAAGTGGCCGAAACGATTACCAAAGCGCCGTTTTAGATTTTCCGCTTTTTCTAGGATGCCTTCCTCGCGTTTTTCCACCGCCAAGCAAACATCGATTTGATTACTGGGGAATTCTGATTCCGCTAGAAAGGTGAGAGTCCGCTCCAAGACTTCCTTTGGCTCTCGGTAAGTAGGGATAAAAACAACATGGCGCATTTTTTGCCAAGGCAGATTTTCGGCCGCTAACCGCTTAAACCAATTTATCCTGGTGGTTTGGCGAATTTTGAAATAACCCCGAACGGAGTTGACACCAAGATTAGCGGCCCGCCAAAAAAAGTAGATATCAAAAAAAATGATAAAGTAAGCGACGGCAAAGGGGGCGATAAAACTTGCCCAGAAGGGGGAAAGGAGAACGGCCCAAGAAAAGATGCCCGGGACTATCTCAAAGACCCGTCGGAGGAGTTTTTCAGATTTTGTTTTTGGGGTACTCATGGGATTTTAAAAAGCTCGCTGGCATTTTGGGTTGTGATTTTTGCTACTTTTTGCAAGTTCCAACTTTTAATGCTTGCTAGAGTGCTTGCTACTATTTTAACATAAAGCGGTTCGTTTCTCATTCCGCGAATGGGTTGGGGAGGCAAATAGGGCGCATCGGTTTCGATTAGGATTTTATTTTCAGGAATTTTTGCCGCAACTTCTCGGATATAACCGTTATTTTTGTAAGTGAGATTACCGGTGAAAGAAATATAAAGCCCCAGATCTAAAAATCTTTCCGCCTGTTCCCAGCTTCCCATAAAGCAGTGAACAACACCAAAGACCTTTCCCTGGTACTGTTTAATCTCCTCGTAAAGTGGATCATAAGAGTCGCGACAGTGAAAAATCACTGGTTTATCAAATTTTAAAGCCAGAGAAATTTGCCGGTGGAAGACTACCTTTTGTTTTTCCAAATCCGGCAGTGGGGAATTTTCATATCGATGGAGATCCAGCCCAATTTCGCCGACAGCGACGACTTTGGGTTGGCTAATTAATTTTTCTAACTTAGCTAGATATTTGGCGGTTTTGTAGTATTTTTCGGCGTGGTGAGGATGAATGCCAACCGAAGCGTATAGTTGGTCAGTTTTTTTTGCCAAGCCGATTGCATTTGCCGAAGAATCTAAATCCGCCCCAACATTGATGATTGCCGATAGTTCTTTAAGATTTCTTTTAATAACCTCTTCCCGATCCGGATCGTAGGCCTTAAATTGCAGGTGGGCGTGAGTGTCAGTTAGTTTCATTGGGGATAATTATACCACCTTAGGTTCAATTTACAGTCCCGTGAACTTGACATTTGGCCCTAGTTCAAGCAAGTGGTCGTTAGACTATGCTTGAACGCAAGTCTTGGAGTACGTAAATTTCGCGAAGCTAAATTTACATACGGAAAGACTTATAGTACTTGACATTTGGCTTTATTTTTGCTATAATAAATGCATTCTTTAAAGGAAATAACTGCCCTAGCAAAGCGGTTAATGAACAATCCTAAGTTTGTCGAAGGATTGACCACTAGCCGCCTTTTTGTTAAAAAGCGGTTCAGAACTTTAAAATCACCTCGGCGGCAACTTGGTTATAAAGCAATTTGTGGTCAGGTTGCCACCGAAAGGTGAGCTTTAGAGAAAGGAGGTCATGAAGTGGACCTAAGGGAGCGACTCAAACGAGCCGTGGAGGATGCAACTGTTCTTGGCTGCCCGATTTCAGTGGTCGTCCGGAGGGCACCAACTCCTCCAGCTCACGTGGAGAGTACTCCTCGCCTGATGCTGGCTGGTGTCATTCGAGACGTCTACCCTGAAATCGAAGATACTCTCAGAGAGCACTCTCTGAGAATCGATCTGATTTCTCCAAGGCCCGAAGGACCGCACTGTCTTTTGGTTGTCCCGAAGGACTCCTAGGGATCCTAGCAAGAGGAGGACATAACATGTAACTTCTTCCCACCCAGCTCTTACCAGGCAAGTAAGAGCTTATCCCAAGCAAATCTTGGTTCTACCAGCTCACCATCAACAAGGTTTTCTTGGGAGGACCATGAACCAGTCATAAATTTCCGGTTCATGGTTGAGAAAAACGACTCTCCGACAGCTGGCGGATCAAGGTCGTTTTTCTTTTGGGAATTCTCTACTTGTTTTACGAACTTGTGAGTGATAAAATCCCCTTACCATGAAAAGCATAGACACCTTAGAAAAAATTAAACAGATAGAAAAAGAGCTGGTTGATCTTAAAATTTCTCTACAAACGCCGAAAGTAAAAACCACAGATTTGTTTGGTATCTGGAAGGAAATACAGATAACGGAAAAAGATATTGAGGAGGCCAAAAAGGCCTTTTCCCAATTTAATGCCGAAGTTTAAAATGAAGGCCGTTTTAGATTCCCACGCCTTGTTTTGGTACTTAACAGCCGATCCTAAACTTTCCTCCAAAGCCAAGTTTGCTATCGAATCCTACGAGGCTATCGTGATTCCAACCATAGTATTACTTGAATCCTTCGAAATCTGCCTAGCTAAGGGTAAAGTTGACTTATTTACAAAACTTCTCGACTCCTTACCAACCGATACCTTAGTGGTTTACCCGCTGGATTTAAGTTTGGTGCGCGGTTACGCTAAAATACCAAGGGGAAAAATTGATATGCACGACAGAATAATTCTGGCGGCGGCCCAAAGCCTTAATCTACCGATAATTACCAAGGACGAAGAGGTTTCAAAAATTTACCCAAAGGTGATCTGGTAAAACCATTAAATTCTTGGAAACAGGGGTTTGGCGGATTTTATTTTTGGGCCAACAAATTGCTCCGCGATTTTTTTGGCGGTTTCTGGTAAGAAGGGGATTAGCAAGATCTGAACCGCGCGAATTTGTTCCACGAAGCTAGTTAAAACAACCTCAGCTTGTTGCGTATCTTTTTTAATCAATTCCCAAGGTCTTGACTGATCTATCTGCCGATCTATGTTCGTAATTTTAGACCAGATCAGATTCAGGGCGTCTTGAAACCGCAGCTCCTCAAGAGCTTTTTTATAAGCGGCGTCAAAAACCGGTTTTGTCTTTTTTGGTTTTAATACAAGGCCGGCTATTTCGCAGAGTTTAGCAACGCGAGCGACTAGATTTCCTAAACCGTTAGCGAGATCAGCATTATAGACTTCCTCTAATCGTTTGAAAGAAAAATCGCCGTCATTACCAAAAGGGATTTCTTTGAAAAGGTAGTAACGAAGAGCATCGACCCCGTATTTTTCGGAAATCGCTAGTGGGTCGATAGCATTACCGAGAGATTTAGAGATTTTTACTCCGTCAATGGTAAAAAAGCCGTGGGCAAAAATTTTCTTCGGGAGGGGATACCCGGCTGATAAAAGCATTGCCGGCCAGATCACAGCGTGAAATCGCAAAATGTCCTTGCCGATTATGTGGACATCAGCCGGCCATCTGCTAGAGTCGGCAGAAATATAATTGATTAGCGCATCAAACCAGACATAAACCACTTGATTAGGATCAACTGGCGAAGGAATCCCCCATTTTTGCGTTTCGCGAGTGACCGAAATATCTTGCAACCCGCCTTTTATGAAGTTTAGTATCTCGTTATAACGTTCCTTTGGCTCTACGAAACTAGGGTTGTTTTTGAAATGCTGTAAAAGGGCGGGTTGGTATTTTGAAAGTCGGAAAAAGTAGTTTGCCTCGCTGATCTGTTCCGGTTTGGTTTTATGGTCTGGACAGAGCCCGTTTTCGTCAAGATCGTCCGGCTTTAAAAATGCTTCATGACCAACGCAATAAAGACCTTCATATTTACTTTTATAAAGATCGCCTTTCTGATCGATTTTTTCAAAAATTTCTTTGACAACTTTTGCATGCCGGGGTTCTGTAGTTCGAATAAAATCATCATTGGAAATGCCCAGTTTTTGCCAGGTTTCTTGCCACCTCCTCGCTAGCTCGTCAGTGTAAACTTTGATTTCCTTTCCAGCGGTTTGGGCGGCGAAGACGGTTTTTTGCGAATTCTCATCAGTGCCAGTCAGGAAAAAAGTTTGGTCGCCAACGGAGCGGTGATACCTCGCCAAAATGTCCGCGGCAAAAGTGGCATAGGCGTGGCCAATGTGGGGTAAATCATTTATGTAATATATTGGTGTTGTGACGAAAAACCTTTTATTTTTGTTCATGGATTCCCGCGTTCGAGTATACCATTTTTAAACAAGCCTACCTACTAGAGAAATACATTTCGATTAAAACAACAATACCGATGAGCAACGCAGCGTTAATTAAGTTTAACAAGCCGAATGCCCTTGAGCCTACTAGACTGATCACCAAAATTGAAAGCAAAAAACCGCGTCTGGTCGATCTTCGAAATAGACCTCTTAAAGTTGGCATTGGATCTACCCCCCGCGCCCTTCGATAAAAAATTGATTCGATAAAATAAAAAACCAAGCTGGTAGTAATTCCTAGAGCGAAAAAGGCCGTAAGGAAAAAATAAGAGACATTGGCCAAAACAATCGCCCCGCCAATTTTTGGGGGAACGGTGTAAACTAGATAACCAACGATCCCCCATGTTACTACCCCCAAGATAAAAAAAGGTCCCAGAAGACGCCACATCGCCTTTTAATTTTAGGCCCTTTCAGGCTTGGTTTACAACCAGTGAGAACTTTGCTAAGATGGGGACACCTATGGATCAGACCACATTAATTTTTATTTTAATTGCCATTATCGTCGTTGGTTTTATCTTCTTTTTCCGCCAACTGCAGACGTTGCGGGAAGATAAGGAAAAGGATAAATCAGCCGAGATTTTGATGAAGTGGCTGGAAGAAATGCGCAGCAGTGTCGATAAAAATACCGAGACCTTGCAGCAAAGACTGGAGGCGACTAATAAGGCGATCAATGAGCGGCTCGATAATGCGGCGAGAGTGATCGGTTCAGTTGGAAAGCAGGTAGGCGAAGTAACCGAAATTGGCCACTCGCTGAAAGAATTCCAAGAATTTCTACGTAGTCCAAAACTCCGCGGCAATATCGGCGAACAGGTTTTGCGGGAACTCCTCGGACAGTTTTTGCCAAAAGAAAGCTTTCACTTACAATATCGATTTCGCAGCGGCGAAATAGTTGACGCAGCGATTAAAACAGAAGCTGGAATCATCCCCATTGATTCCAAATTCCCGATGGAAAATTTTAAAGAAATGATGAAGTCGGAGACTGAAGCGGAGAAAAAAACATTTGAAAAAGAGTTCGGTCGAGACGTGAAGAAACACATCGATGATATCGCTCGGAAGTATATTTTGCCGGAAGAAGGCACCATCGATTATGCCCTGATGTATGTGCCGAGCGAACCGGTTTATTACGAAATCATGAGCAATATCCCGCAGCTTTCTGATTATTCCCATCGGAAAAGAGTGCTGCCGGTTTCGCCTTCCACTTTTTACGCTTACATGCGGGCGATTTTGATGAGCTTTGAAGGCAAGAAAATTGAAGAAGGGGCTCGCTCGATTTTGGTGGCCCTGCGCGGGATAAAAGGCGACTCTGAAAAATTTGGCGAGGCCCTGCGGGTTCTCACCAAACATATCAACGATACCAAAAATACCTCGGATCTAGTCAATTCCCGTTATATTTCTCTTCATTCCAAAATCGACACCGCAGGTGGTCTAAAAGGCAAACCCGAAGCCCCCGCCCTTGAAGAGCCCGAGCCTTTGCCGCTCGAAGAAGCGGGAGAGACGTCGGAGGGAGAGTAGAAGGAGGTAATCATGCACTGGGGCTGGGAGTCGATCTTAGTGATCGCCATTCTCGCCTACGTATTCGGGGCAGCGATAGCTTGGCAACTGGTCTATCGCTTTGCAGCCTGGCGATTGGGATGGAGATTCACTGGTGGCGAAGTCGAAAACCAAGTTCTCTGGGGGATGACGATTGCCGCGTCTGGCTTACCGATTGCATTTTGCATGAAGGATTGGCGGGATCCATTGCTAGTAATAATTCGGGCGGCTGTTAACGGGTAGGAGCCGGCAGGGGGAGACCGATCGGGTAATTCAGAGAACACATGCCTGGCGGTAAGAGAGGCAGAGGAAGTTCTCAGACAAATGAGGTTTTGAAGCGCCGACTTGATGGCCCCGAGCCGGCGCCTCTCTTTTATGGGAATTTTTCGAGGTGGGAAATTCTTTCTTCGTGGTCTTCAATTCTTTGTCGAACTTCTTTAACGTCTTGCCTTAGTTCCAATGCTGTGGTTATATCCCGTTCGATGTTTACCACACCAGACCTGATGGGAGCTAATCTTTCATCAATTTGATCAAACCCTTTGCCAAGCCCCTCGAATTTTTTATCGTGTATTCGTAGAATTTTCTTGATTGGCTCCAACAATTTTTCAATTGCTTTTAAGTCGTTTTTTGTTAACATTGGAATCTATAATTTAAACCGGAAAATTTTAAAAAGCAAGATGTCTTTTTTTGTTACCTTTGGCCGCAAAGGTAACGCCAAAGTTGCCGCTAGACTGCGCTGGCTGCCCCGATTGAATCGGGGAGACGCCATGCTCGTATAGCGGCCCAAATTTTTGGAAAACTGCTTTCTATTTGACCTGCGGGTTAGTGCAGATCGCGAGAATACCCAAATTTTTTAAGCGTTAGCGAAAACATTTGGTTATGGAGCGTGTTTAGGAGCGGTAGCGACGCAGCATTCGAGAGTATCTAAATTACCTCCCGACTTGTCGGGATGAATTTAGTTACGGAGAATGCTAAAATTGGGGCGATGAGTAAGGTTTTGGAGGGGTTGAATCAGCAGCAAAGGGAAGCAGTTACCACCACTGAAGGACCATTGTTAGTTATTGCTGGAGCAGGGACGGGGAAGACAACCGTGATTACCCGTCGAATCGCCTATTTGATTGAACAAAAACTAGCCAAACCAGCCGAAATTTTGGCGCTGACCTTTACGGAAAAAGCGGCTGGTGAGATGGAAGAAAGAGTTGATATTTTAGTCCCCTACGGCTACATTGATACCTGGATTTCCACCTTTCATGCTTTTGGCAACCGGATCCTGCAAGAAAATGCCATTGATCTGGGGCTTCCGCCAGATTTCCGAGTTCTGACCCGCCCCCAGCAGGTCCTTTTTTTCCAACAAAATCTTTTTGCTTTTGACCTTGATTATTATCGCCCTTTAAGCAACCCAACTAAATTTATTGAAGCGATTCTTACCTTTATTAGTCGGTGTAAAGATGAGGATATCGATCCAGAACAGTACCGAAGGTATGTTCGGAAATTAAGAATTAAGAATGAAGAATTACGAAAGTCGAAAAAAGTAACTAAAGAGGAGGTCAGAGAATTAGAAACGGAAGTTAAAAGACAAGAAGAGTTGGCGGGGGTTTATCAAAAATATGAGGAATTGAAAGCAAGTGCGGGGCTGATTGATTTTGGCGACCAGGTGGATCTGACTTTACGGCTTTTTCGGGACCGACCGAAGATTTTGAAAACTTATCAGGAGAGGTTTAAATATATTTTGGTTGATGAGTTTCAAGACACCAACTGGGCGCAAAATGAATTGGTAAAACTACTCGCCAGACCGAAGGATAACATTTGTGTCGTTGCTGATGATGATCAGAGCATCTACCGCTTTCGTGGAGCGGCAATCAGTAATGTCCTGGATTTTAAAAAAACTTACCCGAAAGCGAAAATTGTTACGCTGCTTGAAAATTATCGCTCCAACCAAGGATTGCTTGACTGCGCTTATCGGCTGATTCAACAAAACAACCCCGACCGTCTGGAAGTAAGGGAAAATATCAATAAAAAGCTGGTTGCCGCTCGCGAAACAAAGGGGAGCTTGCCAAAAGAGCTTTACGGAGGGACTTTAAGTGAAGAGACTAACTTGGTCGCGAATGAGATTAAAAAGCTTACCGCCAAAAACAAATTACAGTACAAAGATATTGCAATCTTAGTCCGGGCCAATGCCCATGCTGATTCCTTCCTCCGCGCTTTAAACATGAAAGGAATTCCCCACAAATTTGTCGGCTCCTCTGGTCTTTATGCCCAACCAGAAGTCCGCCTGCTGATTGCTTTCCTAGCTTCTTTAGCCAATTTCGATGATAGCTTGCAACTTTATACCCTCTCTACCTCAGAGATTTATAGCCTACCAATGACCGATGCGATCAAATGCATGGACTATGCGCGGCGAAGATCAAAAAGTTTGCACTTTGTTTTTTCAAAAATAAAGGAAATTGGACCGGAAATAGAAGTTTCGGAAGAGGGCAAAACAGTCATTGAAAAAATTAACCAAGATTTGAGCGAGGCGCTGGATCTTTCCCGAAAAGAAAATGTCGGCCAAGTGCTTTACAGTTTTCTAAAGAAAACAAGTTACTTAGCCGATCTTGAGCAAGAAGAGTCTGTCGAGGCGGAAATCAAGATTCAAAATATCGCCCGCTTTTTTGACAAGATCAAAGAATTTGTTGATTTGGCTGGTAACGCGACGGTACGCAATTTTGTCGAATGGCTGGAAGTAATGAGAGCCGTCGGTGATGATCCTGCAACGGTCGAGTTTGACCCTGATTTGGACGCGGTCAACGTGATGACGGTGCATGCCGCCAAGGGACTAGAGTTTAAAGCGGTATTTTTGGTCAATCTGGTTTCCGATCGGTTTCCGACCAGAGAGCGGGGTGAAGTAATTCCTTTGCCAGACCCGCTGATTAAAGAAACATTACCGACCGGCGACTACCATATGGAAGAAGAAAGACGGCTTTTTTACGTCGGAATGACGCGTGCGCGCGACCATCTCTATTTTTCCTGGGCGCGAGATATGGGTGGCAAAAGAATCAAAAAGATTTCACCCTTTGTCTTAGAGGCTTTGGATAAAACAGTGTCCGTTGCCCAGCCAGTTAAGGCAAGTCCACTAGAAAAAATCCGAAGATTCGAACCTCAACCCGCGGGGTTGGAAGCGAGATTAGCCCAAGCAGAGCCAAAAATTATTAGACTTACCCAAGGCGCAATTGATGATTATCAGACCTGCGCTTATAAATACCGATATGTTCACATTCTTCGCCTGCCAATTTTGCGCCACCACGCTGTAGTTTATGGATCGGCCTTGCACCAAGCCGTAGCAGCGTTTTATCGAGCGAAAATGGCGGGACAAAAGCTGCCGCTCCCCAAACTTCTCGAAGTTTTCGAAAACTCCTGGATCTCCGAAGGTTTTCTTTCCGCGGAACACGAAGAAAAGCGCTTAGCCGCTGGCAAAAAAGTAGTGGAAGATTTTTGGCAAAGAGAAAAGGATAAAAAAGAAATTCCAACTTACATTGAAAAAGATTTTCGTTTCGGGTTTGGGGACGTCTTGGTGAGAGGAAGATTTGACCGGGTCGATGAGAAAGGTAAGAGGGCGAGGGTCATTGATTTCAAGGGAACGGAAGCGAGGAGTATCGAGGATGTCGAAAAAGCAGCCAAAGAAAGCATTCAGTTGAAAGTTTATGCCCTGGCGTATTTTAAAAATTACAAAATAATTCCCGAGATGGTGGGCATTTACGATTTGGAAAGTGGTTTCGTCGGCGGCTACAAACCAACAAAAGAGGCATTGATCGGAACCGAAAGCGAGATTAAAGAAACCGCCAAAAATATCCGCACTAATTTGCAAAAAGACAGCTTCCCCGCCAACCCCAAATATTTCGGCCGCGTTCCAGCCTGTTTTTTCTGCGCATATAGTTCAATCTGCCCATTCAGCCTCGCAAGGAAGTAGCTCATTAAGTCCCATAGTACTTGACTTTAGGTCCGGTATATGATATAATTTTATCTGTAATTTAGGTTGAAATTGCTACCTAAAAAGAAAGGCGAGAGAAATTTTGTAGGCTGGAAGTTGAGTACTATAAGTTATTAAATTTTGCCTGAGAGTGTACTCAGCTTCGAACCAATAAATTTGAAACGAAACCTGCCGCATCTCCTCCAAAAGAAGCCGTAGGTCGAGCGGTAGAGGGGACGTGAGTTTAGCAGGAGGGTTGACGATGACATACCACGTCATCGGTGGCGTCGTCTACTTCGATCCCAAGAAGGCGAACGACGTCCAAAAAGACCAGCGCAAATAGACTTGCGGACCGTATGTCGCTTTGCCGGCGAAACAGCGGAGTAAAGAATAACTTCCTAGGAAAAGCGCGCCAAGATCCAGAGGGAAGCCTCCGGGGAGCCGTTTACTTTCTAGAGTAGTGTGGCAAGGCTCAGGGGAAACCCTTTGCCGAGGTTGGTGGGCTTTGCGTTTTACGCGTAAATGCCGAGAAGTGTATCCTTCAAAATCCCACCAAGTTCTGCCCAGTAGCCAGGAACCTGGTCCCCCTCGACAGGCTCGGGATGAATGAGAAAAGGAGGTGAAAACTTACTTTATCCTGAGTCTATCGAAGGAGGGCCAGATTCTTGGCTATTTATTTAGAAAAACCTAGTTGGCAAAAAGAGGAGTTTTGACCAGAGTTTGTAGTATTTTGTAAAAGACCCTAAATATTCCACTTCCCGACCACCAAAGCCTTTTTTGAAAAGAGTAAAACCTTTCCAACCTTTCGGTGAGGGTATGCGCGGATCACGGATTCCTTCCAAATCAAAAACAGCGCAACCTTTTTTCTTCAAAAACCTCATTGATTCCCACAAAAGCAAATACGGCGCCATTACTTCCCGATGTTTTTCAGATGAGGCAGCATGATAATAGTGGCCTACTATATTACTAGATAGTAATAGAGTAGAAGCTAAGGGTTCGGTCTTATAGAAGGCCGTAAGGATGTGGGCGGCATCATTTTTGGAGAAAACTTGCCAAAGAATCGCCAATTCTTTTTTCGCCGGCCAAAACCCCTTCCTTTTCGCGGTGGCAAAATAAAGATTTTTGAATTGTTCAATATCGTTGGTCTGTCTCACTTCTACACCACGGCGGATAGCGGCTCGGATGCTATAGCGGGTATCTTTTTCCATCGCCGCTAAAAGCTCGTCCTCGTTTTTAGTAAGATCTATTTGAATAGTGTGAGTGGGGTTTAGGGCCCAGCGATCGTTTGTGTACCCATTGGTCTTTAGTAAAGATATAATGTTGTTTACATTGCTTTCGGCGGTCTCAATTTTTGGCTCCAGTTTGACAAAAAAGGCGTTTTTGTCAGCCGCCAGCTGACCGATTTCTTTAAAAGGTATCGGTAAGAGGGCACGAGGAATCTTGATTGTTGCGCCTAAAAAGGGGATTGGTCTGAAGTAAACAAAAAAGTTGGAAGTAAGCTCTACCGCCTGCCAACCAAGTTCTTCGAGGTATTTTGCCCAAAGATCGCTTTGTCGAATGTCCGTTGAGTTGTTTGAACTTAAGGCCACAATTATATTATAGCCTAATATCCAAGACTAAATAAGTTTTAGCCCTCGCGTAGCGAGGTCGCTAGAACCGCGAGAGTACTGGAGAATTGAGGTATTGACTAAGTCCTGAAGCACGGAGCGATCTTAGGAACGAAGTTACGCAGCAGCCGAGAGTACTAACCCCGATTTATCGGGGGCAGTACGGAGGATGCTACTTCAAAATATAAATTTCGACAAAGCGGGCCCGCCACCAACCAGTCTTGATATCATTAAAGCCAAGATCAATTTTGTTCCCTTTAATTGCTCCCCCAGTGTCTCCGGCGGTGGCCAGACCATAGCCAGGGATAAAAAGTTTGGTTCCCAGGGGGATTACCCGCGGATCAACGGCCACCACCCCATATCCGGTTGGTAAACCGGAGGCGGTGATTTCATTACAGCCGGGGCAAGTTTTATCGTAAGAGGTGGCAAAGACCCTTAATTTTTGGGCAAAAGGCAAAACCCCCTCTGGGGTTTTCACCAAACCTTGGATTTCAAAAATTTCGTCGTCATCCACATCCGCAGCGGCTGGTGAATTGATCGTTTGGATTAAAGCGGGAAGGCTAAAAGTTTCTAAACGGGCTAAACTCCCTTTTAGTACAGCGTTGGTTTGGTTACCGTAGATCCCGACTAAACTTAAAGAAACCAACAAAACCACCACACCCCAAAATTTAGTGGATATTCTAGAAAAGAAAAGGTAGAAAAACCCCCCAATTGCCGAAAAAAGACTAACCTGAGCCTGCCCCCTCGATCTCATGGCAATTTATGATTTTAACCCAAGAAAGTGGATTAGTAAAGTTGACAAATAATGACAAAATCTCCCCTAGCCTCCTTATTTAGAAAATAATCGGGGCAATCAAATCTGGCGGGATGTCAAAAATAAAACGAGAGGGGGTTCCCTCACTTCTCTGGCCGAAATAAAGCCGTTGCTTGGCGTAAGTTAAATAAAGTTGCTCCTTGCTTCTGGTGATGCCGACGTAGCAGAGCCGCCGCTCTTCCTCTAGTTCATTTTGATCGGCCAGCGAGCGGCTATGGGGAAAAAGACCTTCTTCCATGCCAATCATAAAAACCACGGGAAATTCCAAACCTTTAGCGGCGTGAGCGGTCATCAAGGTGACAGCATCGGGCTTTTGCTTTTCCAAGGAGGGCTTTTCCGGCCCATATTCTCTTTCCACCAAGGCAACATTTTCCAGAAAATCGCCAAGAGCTGGGAATTCGGCAGCGACACTACGTAGCTCCTTGACGTTTTCCACCCGAGTAGCGGCTTCTAGGCTACCATCATCGAGCCACTCAAGATATTTCGTTTCGGAAAGGACCAGATCAATAATTTCAATAGTCGTTAGTTTTTTACTTTTTTCGCGTAAATCCTCAAGAAAGTGATTAAATTGCGCTACCTTTGGGTTGTGATCTTCCCTCAAAGCCGCTGGGCCGATTCCCCGCGCAGGGACGCCGACCGCCCTTTTATAGGAGATATTATCAGCCGGATTGGCGATTAGTCGCAGGTAAGCGAGAAGATCTTTTACCTCCCGTCGGTCATAAAATCTTACCCCGCCAACCAAAACATAAGGAATAGCTTCATGTAAGAGAGCCTCCTCGACGACTCGTGATTGAGCATTGGTGCGATAAAGAACAGCGAAAGAGCTAAAGGAAAAATTCTTGTCGCTAGGTAGCAGCCTTCCAATCACCCGGCAGACGAAATCGGCTTCTTCCAGTTCATTTTTTGCTTCATAGACGATGATTGACGACCCTTCTTGATTTTCCGTCCAAAGCTGTAAGATCGGGTGGGAGCGATTCTGGGAAATTACAGCCGTAGCAGCGGCTAAAATTTTTTTGGTGCTACGGTAGTTTTGTTCTAGGTTAAAAATCTTACTTTCCAGAAAATCTTGAGAAAAATTCAAGATATTGCGAAAGTCCGCCCCCCGCCAGCCGTAAATTGCTTGGGCGGCGTCGCCGACGACAAAGGTGTTGCGGTGTTTGTTGGCCAGTAGCTTTGTTAAGATGTATTGAGCGCGATTGGTGTCTTGGTATTCGTCAACACAAATAAACCGCCAGCGGTTTTGGTATTTTTCGAGGACGGCGGGGAAGTTTTGGAAAAGAGTAACCGGTTTGGCTAAAAGATCTTCAAAATCAAGAGCGTTTTGCTTTTTCAGCTTTTCCTCATATTCCTGGTAAACCTTAGTGACAATTTCTTGTTGGAAATAACCAGAAGCTAGGTTCGCGTATCCCTTTGGATTGAGTAATTCATTTTTTGCCCCTTCGAGGCAAGCCTTTATCGTACCGGCGGAAAACTGCTTCGGGTCGATGTCAAGATCTTTGAGGACTTCTTTAACAATAGCTAGAGAATCATCATCGTCGAAGATAGTAAACGACCGCGGGATTCCTAGAAAACTGCCGTCCTCTCTCAATATTTTGGCGCCGATAGAATGAAAAGTACCCATGGTTGGTAAGTCTACTGCTAACGGACTACCTGCCTTGCCGGCAGGCAGGCGGTTTACAGTCTTGCCTTGCCGTAGTCTGTAGTCTGTGGACTGTAAGCCGAGTAGTTTGGCTACCCGCTCCTTCATCTCATTCGCCGCTTTATTGGTAAAAGTAACCGCCAGGATTTGTGTCGGCGGAATTGCCTTCTCTGTAATTAAATAAGCAATTCGGTGGGCGATCACCCGAGTTTTGCCTGAACCAGGCCCAGAAAGAACAATCGCCGGGCCAGTAAAATGCTGGGCAGCGCCTTTTTGTACGGGGTTTAAATCAGAGAGGGTTTTATCGGAGTTCATCAGAGATTATCTTACCAGAAGTTGACCGTCCTATAAATGACCCATAAATGGACCTTTTAAAATTTTGCGGTTGCCAAAAGCTTTCCGTCGACTATTAGCTTTTATGCTATACTGTTCGTTTAGAAATTATGAAAGATTTGGGAAAGATTTTACGCGAAGCTAGTGATGAATACATCAAATCACACCCTTCCAAAAATGACGAAATTTTGGAATATTTTTCAATCCATCAAGAACGGTTTAGAAATCTTTTGGAAGCAATCTGTCTTGACGGTCAAAAGGAGGGCTTCAAGCAAAAAATTTTAGACGTGGGTTGCTACCCCCCCCATTTTAGACATCGCCCTTTTAAGATTGGGCTTTGATGTAGTTGGTATTACCTCGACTTTTGAGCCAGTCAAATCCGACAAGATTCCGACCGTCCAGATCAATGTCGAAACAGACCGATTCCCTTATAAGTCAAATTATTTCGATATTGCCATTTTTACCGAGATCTTGGAGCACCTTTATCGCTCTCCAACCCCGGTCTTGGCGGAAATAAGAAGGGTTTTAAAACCAGGAGGAAAACTGATCATAACTACCCCAAATATTACGAGATTAGTTAATCGCTTGAAGTTGCTTTTTGGCTATACTATCAACCAAGACGTTGAATATTTTGCTAGACACCAAACCTTGGATGAACTTTACTACCGACATAATCGCGAATATACATTTTGGGAGGTCAAACGGATTTTAATAAAGGAGAATTTTAAGGTTACAAAGAGCTATTTATTTAATAGTTATACTCCCTTTCGAGAACGAGGGCGGCGTGGTTTAGCCCAGCTGGCAAGGTTTTTGTATTTTTTTGTTACTTTGCTTAGACAACCTTGGCAAGATACGATTTATGTTGAAGCGACAAAATAAGCTTAAGTGGTCGACGGATTAGTTGTGTTATTGGACACAAATTTTGGATTTTTTTGTGATATACTAATGAGGGAGAAAACCGATGGTAGAATTAATTGATTTTTTTGCTGATTGGTGTGGTCCTTGCATGGTGATGAAACCGGTGATGGAAGAGTTAGAAAAAGAATTGGCGGGCAAGATAGAGTTTAAAAAAATCAATGTTGATGAAAATGAAGAAGAAACGACCAAATATGGTGTAATGAGCATTCCCACCTATCTAATTCTAAAAGACGGTGAAGAGATTGATCGTTTCGTCGGTGCGACCAGTAAAGAAGTGCTAAAAGAAAAGATTTCCAGACATTACTCCTGAGGTTTATTTTACCTCGTGGTTAGCCCACAAAGCGATTACCCTAGTGTTGTGACGGACAGCAGCACCCGGGGAGTATCCGATAATTAAGTGTTAGTGAAACTATCTAGTTACAGGACATGCTAAAATTAGATTAAATGAAATCTGTCAAAGAGGCTTCTGTTTCTGGAAAAAGGACCCTTGTTTGGACTGATTTAGACGTTCCAGTTGAAAATGGGACCGTTGTTGACAATACCCGTCTCAAAACCGCGGCGCAAACCTTAAACTATCTACGGAAGAGGGGAGCGTCTATTTTAATGCTGGGGCACCTGGGGCGGCCTAGAGGCAAAGAACCCTTCCTTTCCTTGAAACCGGTTGCCAAAAGTTTGGGAGAGATACTTGAGTCCGAAGTAGAGTTGCTGGAAGAAATAAAGATTCCTAGTTCTAACTTAGCGATGTTGGAAAATATACGATTTTGGCCGGGCGAAGAAGCGAAAGACCCGAGTTTTGCCCGTGAAACCGCTAAACTGGGCCAAATTTACGTGAATGACTGTTTTTCCACTTCCCACCATGCCGGTTCTACTATGCTGTACCTGCCAAAATTATTACCTTCGTACGCCGGTATTGTAGTTGAGAGGGAAGTTGAAGAGCTATCGAAAATTATTCGAAATCCGCTAAGACCCCTTGTAGCCATCATTGGTGGCGCAAAACTGGAAACAAAACTTCCGGCTATCTTCAACCTAGCGGTGGTTGCCGATAAAGTTTTAGTTGGTGGTAAGCTGATGTTTGAGGTAGAGAGAGGAGCCTTGCCCGAGAATGTGGTTGTTGCGCATGATAATATCGACACAAAAGACATCGGTTTTCTTTCAATAAAATTGTTTAAAGAGTTAATTAGTAAAGCAAGGATGGTCGTGTGGAATGGTCCAATGGGTATGTTTGAGGATGATAAATATATGAACGGCACGAGAGAAATGGCAGTTTCTGTGGTAGAATCTAAATCATATTCGGTGGTCGGTGGGGGCGACACAATCGCGGCTTTAAATAAATTTGGGCTGACCGCTAAGATTAGTTATGTTTCGACTGGTGGTGGTGCGATGCTTGAGTTTTTGGCCGGGAAAAAACTACCTGGGCTAGAAGCGCTGGAGGCTACTTTATGAAAAACAAACCTTTGATGGTCGCTAATTGGAAAGCAACAAAGACAATTAAGGAGACAGTTGATTGGGTAAGAAAAGCAAAACCCGCTTTGGAAGGAATTAACCACGCAACTATCGTTATTTGTTCTCCTTATACATCGTTGCCGTTTGTAGCATCTTTGTTTAAAGATACCAATGTAAAGGTGGGTGCCCAAGATGTCTCAAAATTTAAAAAAGGCGCCTATACCGGAGAGGTGACCATAGAGATGCTGGATGGATTGGTGGATTATTGTATTGTTGGACATTCAGAGAGGCGTCGATTGTTTGGCGAGACTGATGATGATGTTATTAAAAAGGTAGACCTTCTTCTCGAATACAGAATCAGCCCAATACTTTGTGTGAGCGACCCTGCCCAACTCGACTCTTATATTGAAAGGGGGAGGGCGATCATCGAAAAAGCAGAACAAATAATTTTTGTCTACGAACCACCAAGCGCAATCAGTGGCGGTGGAGCTTACCATCCGGAAGATCCAGATGAAACTTCCCGCAGCATTAAAAAAATGCAAGAAAAAATCGGCAAGAAAGTGGTTACTCTTTACGGCGGCAGTGTTAATCCAGAAAATGGTTTTAAATTTTTAGCCAAAGAAAATATCAACGGTGCTTTAGTTGGCCAAGCTAGCACCGATCTTTCGGTCTTTCTTGAACTTTTAGATAGCATTAAGACCGATGGGGTGTTAGTCTAAACTAGGTAAAAATCCTTATGCGTTACATAGAAATTGAAGTCTCACCTTTAAAGGAAGAAAACAAAAGAAAGAAAAGGAAGCGGCTTGCTTTAGTTGCCTTGGCGTTAATTTTTGCAACAACGATCGGTTTCGCTGGCTACATATTTTATTGGCCAATTTCGGCGATTGTTGGGCAGATACTAAGAAATCCCCAAAGCGCTTTCTCATTTTTTAAGCAACCGGTTGGTGAGTTGAAATCGACCGATGGTAAAACAAATTTTCTGATTTTAGGAATTGATAAAAGAGCCGGTGTCCCCTATACGTTTTTTGGGTCGAATGGCAAGCAAGAACGCAACGGCTTTTTATCCGATACGATTATTGTCGCTTCAGTTAATCAAAATACAAAACAAGTATCCGTAATCTCAATTCCGCGTGATACTTGGGTGACCATACCAGGCCGGAGTGGTTTTTCGGTTAGCAGCGGTAAAATTAATTCGGCCTACTCTTTAGGCGATGTCTATGGGTATCCTGGCGGTGGTTTAAAACTGTCTGAGCGAGTAGTTGCGGAGCATCTGGGTTTACCAATCCATTATGGAGTCAGAATTGATTTCGAAGGGTTTAAAAAAGCGATTGATACCCTCGGTGGTATTGATATCACAGTCGAAAGAAGCTTTGACGACTATCAGTATCCAGCGGAAGGTAAAGAAAAAGCAATTTGCGCCGATGGTAGTTATGCCTGTAGATTTGAGCATCTCCATTTTGACGCTGGCCTCAGGCATATGGATGGAGCGATGGCTTTAAAATTTGTTCGGTCTCGGACCGGGACAAACAGCGAAGGAAGCGATTTTGCTAGGGCGCATCGACAACAGAAAGTTATAGCCGCTTTTTTCAAAAAAGCTACCTTGCTTGGTAATCTCCTGGACCCGGTAAAGCTAAGCAGACTTTCTCGTGATCTTGGCCAAGGGCTCGAAAGCGACTTTGATCTGGCTGCTATTCCGCAAACCGTCAAGTTATTTAAGGAAGTGAAACTTGATAACGCGAGGACCCTTGTTTTAGATCCTTCCTCCGGTGTGATGTATCACCCTGACGATAGTTTGTATGGTGGAGCCTACGTACTTGTTCCTAAACGGAGTTGGGATGAAGTTAAAACCAAAATAAAAGAATTTTTAAGTAATGTGGCTGGGGCCAGCAAATGATTTACTTAATTTCCGGCCAAAACCAAGTTGATTCGCGGCGTTTCTTGATAAGATTAAAAAGTGGCTACCAAGATATCCAACAGATTCCCGGAAAAGGCTTGAATGATAAAATCTTCAAAGGAGCTGCCAACCGGCTCTCCCACCCTCTTTTTGGCGGAAAGACGGCTGTTTTAATTGAGAATTTCGCGGGTAACTGGCAGATTTTTCCAAAAAAGTTGCCAGAAGGTGTCGACCTAATCCTGTGGTCAGACGAGAAATTAGCAGCCGGCGACCTCCCAGTTAAAAATTTTCTATTCGACAGAACCCAAAAAGCCACAAGCTTTAAGTTGGTGGACGCAATCCTTTTCCGAAACGAGAGACAGGCCCTGGTTTTGGCCACCCAAATCTTAAACACAAAGGAGCCGACCGAAAAAATTATTGGCGCCCTTGCTCGGGGGTTCTCCCTTGCTATTTGCGCCAAAGAAAATTCGCTGCGCAATAGCGGCTTGGCCGCCTTTGCCCGAGAAAAAATTGAGGAACAAGCAAAATTGTGGACGAAGGCCTCTTTAAAAAAAGCGCTACTGCGTCTTTTGGTCACGGACATAGCTCTGAAAGAAGGCGCCAAAGCTTACCTTGCTCTCACTGCCTTTATTAGTCAGGCGGTTTCCCTTTGAGAGAAATCTCTAGAGGGACGGAAAGATCCGTTTTCCCAGCCAGAAGTTATGAACCCATTGGTTCACATGGAGTAGCAAAGATTATTTTGGCGATTTTTTCAGATCTTCCAAGACGCTCTTTTCTAAATTTGGGTTAAGTTCTTGAAGTTGCTGTGTTGGGGTAGATATAGTGCTAGTGGTCCTTATTTTGAAAATTTGGAAGGCAACCCAGGTGGTAGCTGTGATTAGAGTTAATAATAGAACAGTGACAAGGTTTTTGCTCATTGGGCACCTCCAGCCGCAGTTCCAGTCGGCGCCGAAGGCTCAGGGCTCTTTCCGGTTGCTGTACCAGCTGGGATGGACTCCGTTCCTAAATAGTAACTAGTAACATTTAGGGTCCCCTTCAAACTACCCTCTTGCCCTTTTGTTAGGCTGACAACCGATACATCGCTGGTTCGAATATAGCTTTCCAGATCAATTAGGAACTTTTGGAAATCAGGAAAAGCGCCTTCCAAAGTAAGACTGTAAGGGAGCTTTTTAGGTTTCATCGCTTCTTTTAGTTTTGGCTTGGATAGTGCTACGTTAGAAAATTGGATAGCGACGATTTTCAAATTGGTTGTACCAGCAAGACCTTCAACCTTTTTTAGATAGGTTGTCAGATCGGGACCAACTGGTAAGGCTAGATCTAAGATTGGTAGATCGCTCTCTACCTCGTTTAGATTTTCATTAGCCTGCCGAAGGGCCTCAAGTTTGTTTTCCAACGAGGCTTTTACAGAGCGGGCATCAGAAATTTCCTTATTCACGGCTGTTATGTGTTTGATAGCTGGAAATATCAGTAAGAGAAGAATAATCAAAAGAACCAGAGTGGCAACAATGCTAAAATAACTTTTTGCTCGTTCGCTACCCTCCAACTTACTGTATTGTTCCCCAACGATTTGTTTGTATGAAGGCATAGCTTCCCCCTACTTTTTAAAATTTGATTGAACCAGCCAGGCCTGCGCTTTAAAGGTGTAAAGCGGGTTTTTTTCTGATGGCGAGTTTAACTCGGCTATATCCAGGCCAATAAATTTATTCTGATCTGACTTTGAAAATGATGAAACCAATGTTTGCAGCTGATTCGGCGTCGGAAATGATCCCGAAAAGGTAATTCCATCATCCTTGATTTCTAGTGAATCAATCTTCATCCCCTGCGGTAGAAGCTTTAGAAATTCAGTAACCACAATATTTTCTGGAAAATGAGCATCTCTTTCAGTTTTTATCTCATTGATCCTTTGTTGGACGAAACGAAACTCCCCTTCAAACTCGGATTGGGCGGAAACTTCCCTAGAAAGACTTTGGATATTTTCTTTTAGACTCTGCTTATCGGTTGAGAGTTTAATATTTAAAATAAAAATAGAAATAGCAACAATTTCGGTCAAGATAATCAAATAACGGCCGACGGTGAGGGTCCACCCAATAGCCGTACCAAGTGTACCAGAAGGGCCGGCGCTCGGTAGTAAGTTGATGTTTAGTTCTGGAATCGCTTTTTGGACAGCTTTAGCCATTTTTATGTTTCAACTCTAGTATAACAAGTTTTTACCTATTTTAGCTAGGCTGTTTTTGTTTTCCTTTGCTTCTTTGTTGCCTTCCGCTTAGGCTTTCCGGCTTTGGCTACCACCTTTTGCGAGAGGAGTCTGGTTAAGCGGCTTTTCTTCCGATCAGCCCTTTCCTTGGGTATTACGCCCTTTTTCGCTGCTACATCAAGCACGGAAAACGCTTTCCCGAGAGTTTCGTTTGTGGGGGCAGCCTTGAATTTTTTTAAAAGAAGTTTTACCTGTTTTTTAATTCTTTGATTGACCACTTCTTTACGAGCGTCAGCCCGTAGTTTCTTTTTAGCTGAAAGAGTGACTGGCATAGGTTTTGCGTGCATAATAACAAACTATTGGCACAAATTCAAGTTCCTGGTATTATTGAGAGAACATGGTAAGGCAATTTTTTAAAAATAGTACAGCTATTTTGTTTAAGCGCCAAACTACAATTATCTCGGCGGCCACAATTATGATGATTTTGGTACTTGCCTCTCGGATACTTGGTTTGGTAAGGAATAGGTTTTTGGCACACTTCTTTCCTGTGGAGACCCTCGATGCCTATCGGGCCGCCTTTCTCCTACCCGATTTTATTGCTAACGTTCTTATTACCGGTGCCCTATCGGTTGCTTTTATACCCATCTTTACTGCTTATTTAAATTCCAAGAATGAACGGGAAGGCTGGCGGGTTGCCTCCTCAATTCTAAATATTTCCCTTTTGCTTTTCGCCATCCTTGCTCTCCTCCTTTTTATTTTTGCGGGGCCGATAAACGAAAATTTTGTTGTGCCGGGTTTTCGAAATGATCCCGAAAAACTAGCCCTTACCACAACTCTAACAAGGATAATTTTGGCCGGTGAATTCTTATTAATTGTCGGCAGTTTTTTCACCGCTGTCTCGCAAAGTTTTCACCGTTTCGTCATCCCGGCTTTAGCGCCAGTGCTCTATAACGTCGGTGTGATCGGTGGAATATTGTGGCTCCGACCAATTCTGGGATTGGAAGGGGTAGCCTGGGGGGTAGCGATTGGAGGAGTGTTGCATATCTTGGTCCAGCTTTTGCTTGTTAAAAAACTAGGTTTTAGATATAAATTCGAATTTAGATTTAAAGATCCCGGCGTCTTAAAAATAATTAAGCTTTCCCTACCTCGAGCGGTTGGTCTTGGTCTTGGTCAAGCAGAAATCTGGGTAAGCCTATTTTTAGCCTCACTTTTGGTCGGGAGCGGATTTGCCGGTTCGGTAGCGATCTTGGGTTTTGCGGCTGATATTCAAAACTTTCCAATCGGTATTTTTGGTGTCACCTTTGCTACTGCTGCCCTGCCAACCCTTTCGGCAGAATGGACGGCTGGCAAAATTGAAGACTTTAAAACCACCTTTTTATCGACGTTTCACCAAGTTCTTTATCTCACCGTTCCCATAAGCGTTCTTTTTATAGTCCTAAGAATTCCGGTTGTTCGAATCCTCCTTGGTAGTGGTTTTTTCGATTGGTCTTCCACGGTCGCTACCGCAGTTACGACTTCTTATTTTGCGATCGGTACTTTTTCCCAATGTTCTTTCTTCGTTCTTAACCGCGCTTTTTATGCACTTCATGATGCTGCTACGCCGTTGAAGGTAGCGGTTGCCTCTCTGATCTTCCACGCAACTGTTAGTTCCTTGCTAGTTTTGAATATTGCTAAGAACGCCGCGACTCCAGTTGCTTTTCTGGGCCTTGCCACCTCGATTAGTGGTGTTTTTAACCTTGTGATTCTTTTATATCTTCTGGATAAAAAAGTTGGCGGTTTTGATAAAGTAAAGCTCTTCTTACCGGCGGCTAAGATATTTTTATCCGCTGCCCTTATGGGAGTATTGCTTTATCTACCACTCCATTTAAAAATTGGCGGCAGCTACTTAATTGATTATATAATTGATACCACTCGGGCGTTTAACTTACTGTTTTTGACCGCCACTGCCTTTATTTTTGGCTTAACAGTTTATGGCTGGCTTACTTGGTGGCTAAAGAGCGAGGAGCTTAAAACCTTTGCTAGACTTTTGCCCGACATCCGAGCGTTACAGAAGACCCTTGTTTTTGAAGAAAAAATTGAGCCGGGCAACACCCCGACTTCCTGATGGAAAATATACGCAATTTCTCAATTATCGCCCACATTGATCACGGTAAATCCACCCTAGCTGACCGCTTTCTGGAAATAACCAACACTATCCCTAAAGAAAAATTAACCGAGCAACATCTAGACCGAATGGAGCTTGAGCGAGAGCGAGGGATCACCATCAAACTAGCACCGGTGAGTATGAACTGGAGGAGATATAAATTAAATTTAATTGATACTCCCGGCCATGTCGACTTTTCCTACGAAGTATTCCGTTCCTTAAGTTGTGTGGAAGGGGCGATTTTGCTTGTAGATGCCACTAAAGGGGTGGAAGCCCAGACTTTGAGTAACCTCTTATTAGCAAAAGAGCAAAATCTAAAAATAATTCCGGTGATAAATAAAATTGACTTACCGAACGCTTTAATCGAAGAGGTCAAAGAACAACTTATTAGCAGCCTTGGTTTTAATGAAAATGAAATTTACCAGGTAAGCGCAAAACTTGGCACTGGCGTAGAGAAATTACTTACTGATGTGAGTGAAAAAATTCCTGCTCCAGCTGGCGACCCAACAAGTCCTCTAAAAGCTTTGGTTTTTGATTCCTTCTTCGACTCCTTTAAGGGAGTAATTGCTTATGTCCGGGTGTTTGGCGGTAAATTAGCCGTCGGGGACAAAATAAAATTTTTAGGCACAGGGGAAGAAGCAGAAGTAGTTTCATTAGGCTTTTTCTCACCGGAATTAGTAGAAAAAGAATCTCTGGCCGCCGGGGAAATCGGCTGGATCGCGACTGGACTTAAAGCCTTCGCCTCGAGCTCAGGCCGAGAGGAAGTCCAGAAGGTAAAGGTCGGTGATACGATCGCTCATTTGAACACTGATGCCCAACCACTACCTGGTTATAAAGAGTATAAACCAATGGTGTTTGCTGGCCTTTTCCCGGTTGAGGCCGTTGATTTTCCTAGATTAAAAGAAGCACTGGAAAAGTTAAAACTAAATGATGCTGCTCTTATTTTTGAGCCAGAGAGCTTCCCGGCTTTAGGTTTTGGTATGCGGGCTGGTTTTTTGGGGCCGCTGCATATGGAAATTGTCCAGGAGCGGCTGGAACGAGAGTTTGACTTGGCTCTAGTAGTCTCCTCACCGACAGTCCGTTATAAAGTAATTAAAACTGGTGGGCAAGAAACGGTGGTTTCTAACCCCGGCGCATTGCCGGAAAGTACCGTTATTAAGAAAATCTTTGAGCCTTGGGTAAAGGGTACGATCATCAGCAATAAGAAATACCTCGGTGGAATTTTGGAACTTGTCAACGCTCGTAAAGCGCGTGTTACCAATATTGAATATTTTGTTGATAAGGTGAAAATTTCCTGCGCCCTTCCTCTACGTGAGATTATTTTCCAATTTTATGATCAGATGAAAACCGTTTCCTCTGGGTATGCCAGCTTTGATTATGAGTTTAAGGATTACGAGCCGGTTGAAGCGGTTAAATTAGAGATTCTAGTGGCGAAACAGTCGGTAGATGCTCTTTCGCAAATTGTACCCAAAGAGAAAGCTTACCAGGTGGGTAAAGCCTTGGTAGAAAAATTAAAGGAAGCAATCCCGAGGCAGCAATTTGAAGTTTCTCTGCAGGCCGCTATTGGTGGAAAAATAATCGCCGCCGCCCGGATCCCCCCATTTCGCAAAGACGTCACCGCTAAACTTTATGGTGGCGATCGGACCAGAAAAGATAAATTACTGCAAAAACAAAGAGCTGGAAAACGGCGGATGAAGATGGTTGGAAGAGTTGAGATCCCCCAGGAAGCTTTTCTGGCCGCACTTAAACTTTAGTATGAAAATAGATCGCCTTGTAACTAAATGCTTTCGCTAATCGCTCAAGAATTTAGGTACTCTCGCGCTCTGCGACCACTCGTCCCGCTCAGCGGGACTTCGTGGACTAGGTCGGCCGAGTCGAAATTCCACAGGAAGCATTTTTGTCAGCTCTAAAAGTTTAGACACGGATCAAAAGTGTTGACGTTTGTTTACGATCGTAATGAAACGTCAACAAAAAAGATTATCCGTATCCGAACCTCCAGGAAGCGTTTTATCACTTCTAAAGATTTAAAGTTACGCCATCGTTAATGGCTGGAACTCCGAGTTTATACCCCTTCGTCTTTTCAGTACTGTCCGTACACGGCTAGTAAGAGCGATTCTGGCGTGGTCTGCGCCACGAAACGTACGGTTCTAGGTTGACCCGCCCCATCTTAGCGTGCGCCTTTACAATATTATTCATATACGGCTTACGCTGCGATTTACAGCGGGTCTTCGGTCTCGCAAAGTTTACCCTTGACCCCGTAGAGCCTTACCGTTCGGCTTTAGGTTTTATTCAAACACGCCTCACGGAGCGGCTTGACGGGGTCGTCGGCCCTTCGGGCCTTGACATCTGTTAGCACTCGTGCTAAATTGTTGCTACTTTCTTTAGAGGTAAGTTATGGCTGAACTTTCCGATAGAAGAAAAGATCTGTTGAAAGCAATCGTTGAAGAATATATCAACACCGCTCAACCCGTGGGCAGTGAAGCGATTGTCGAAAAACATTCACTTGGGGTCTCTCCGGCAACAGTGCGCAATGAAATGGTCGCCCTGACCCACGAAGGCTACTTGAACCAACCCCATACCAGTGCTGGTCGTACTCCGACGCCGGCCGGTCTAAAATTTTACATTAAAGAATTGATGAAAGAACAGGCAATCCCGGTTAAAGATGAAGTGGAGATCAAAGAAAGTCTCTGGGATTATCGTTTCCACTTCCACCGGTTGCTGAAACAAGCGACAAGAGAACTAGCCGAAAAATCAGGCACCTTAGCAATTGCTTCTACCGAAGAAGGCGATGTTTATCATTCCGGTGCGTACAGTATTTTGGATATGCCCGAGTTTTTCGATATTGATCTAACCAAAACCATTTTGATGTTAGCTGATCGCAATGAGCTTCTTTCCCAAATTCTGGAGCGGGCGGTGGTTAATGAACCAGTCTGCGTCCTTTTAGGAGATGAACTGGGCGGTGAATATTTGGAGTACTGCGGTTTTGTCTTTGCGCCATTTGGGTCGGGGAAGAAAAATGCCGGTGTAATTGGCGTCCTTGGCCCAACAAGGATGGCTTATCCACGGGTAATTCCAACCGTTCGTTATTTTGGCAACCTGTTGACTGAGATGGTTAGTAGCTGGTAACTATGGCTAAGAAGCTGGAGAGGCAGACGGAAAAAGTCCAAGATCTGGAAAAACGACTCAAACGTGCTTTGGCTGATTATGCCAACTTACAGAAAAGAGTCGAGGCCGAACGGGAGCGGATAATAAAGTTTAGCGAAGCGGCTCTTTTAACAAAATTTTTATCGGTTTTGGATACGTTGGAATCAGCAGAAGAAACCGCTAAACAAGAAGGCTCGGTTGCCGTTGGACAAGGTTTGGCCTTAACTATAGACCAATTTCGGAAAATTTTAAAGGAAGAAGGGGTCGAAGAGATTAAAACCAACGGTCACTTTGATCCGCAGGCCCACGAAGCAGTGGATATCGTCAAAGGGAAAGTGGACAATAAAATCGTTGAGGTGATCGAGAAAGGTTTTCGGATTGAAGATAAAATCTTGCGACCAGCGAAGGTCAAAGTGGCCAAGAAACAAATTGAAGAGACTAGTTCCCAGGCGCAAAAAGAAATAAAAAGCGGCGATTATGTTTAAGGATTCAGACTGCCTTTAAAAATCTATGATTCGGGTTCTTTCACTTTTATGGACATTAGCTATTTCGTTGATCGTTACGGGTATCAGTTTCTTTTACATTCGAGGCGAAACCCGCGGTTTCCCATTTTCTTTCTCGCGGGAAATTGCTAACCAAGGGAGCAGTAGCCTCCAATTTAATAACCTGTCCCTGGTTTTCGACATTGTTTTTTGGTGGCTACTATTTAGTATCCTTTGGATAATTTTGAAAAACTATATTTTTGAAAGTTAGGAGGATGTAATGGGCAAAATCATTGGTATTGATCTGGGAACAACAAATTCAGCAGTTGGTGTGGTTGAAGGTGGCCAGCCGAAAATTATTCACAGCGCTGAAGGGGAAAATGTCTTCCCTTCCGTCGTCAACCCAATAAAGCGGGTGGTCGGAAGGGTGGCGAAACGCCAAGCAGTTGTCAATCCTAAAGAAACAATTTTTTCCATCAAGAGATTGATGGGAAGGAAGTTTAAGGATTCTTCCGTTCAATTCGATCTAAAATGGCTGCCCTACACGATCAAAGAAGGCCGCGATGGGATGGCCGTAGTGGAAGTTGCCGGTAAGGAATTTACCCCCCAGGAAATTTCGGCCCAGGTTTTGCAAAAAATAAAGTCGGACGCGGAAAGTTATTTGGGCGAGAAGGTTACGGAGGCGGTTATCACCGTACCGGCTTATTTCGACGATGCTCAACGTCAGGCGACAAAACAAGCCGGAGAAATTGCTGGGTTTGAAGTGAAAAGAATAATTAATGAGCCAACTGCTGCCGCGCTCGCCTACGGTTTGGACAAAGAAAAAGCCCACACTATTGCTGTTTACGATCTTGGTGGCGGGACCTTTGATATTTCCATTTTGGAACTTGGCGAAGGCGTTTTTGAGGTAAAATCAACGGCTGGTGATACCCATCTCGGTGGGGATGATTTTGACCAAAAAATTATTGACTATCTCTGCGAAGAGTTTAAGAAAGAGCAGGGAATTGATATCAAGTCGGATCGCCAAGCCCTTCAAAGACTCCGAGACGCCGCCGAAAAAGCGAAAGTCGAGCTTTCGAGTACTACCGAAGCGGAGATCAATATCCCCTTTATAACGGCCGATGCTTCTGGTCCAAAACACTTGGTGATGAAACTAACGCGGGCGAAATTAGAAGCTTTGGTAACCGATCTAATTGAAAAAACTTTTGAGGCGGTCAAGCAAACTTTGAAAGACGCTAAACTGGGGGCTTCCCAAATTGACGAAGTAGTTTTGGTGGGTGGCCAGACCCGCATGCCAGCGGTCCAAGAGAAGGTTAAATCTTTCTTTGGCAAGGATTCGCACAAGGGGATAAATCCGGATGAAGTAGTGGCAATTGGGGCGGCAATTCAAGGCGCGGTACTCTCTGGGGAAATGAAAGAGATGGTGCTACTTGATGTTACTCCCCTGTCTTTAGGGGTAGAAACTTTAGGCGCCGTTTCAACTGTTTTGATTCCTAGAAATACAACAATTCCTACCTCAAAAACAGAAATATTTTCCACGGCGGCTGATAATCAAACCAGCGTTGAAATAAATGTTTTGCAGGGAGAGCGGCCGATGGCAGCAGATAATAAATCACTGGGGAGATTTATTCTCGACGGGATTCCCCCAGCGCCGCGGGGGATTCCCCAAATTGAGGTTTCTTTTGATATCGATGCCAATGGGATTTTGAACGTCTCGGCGAAAGATAAAGCGACTGGTAGAGAGCAGAAAATTACGATCACTGGTTCCACTGGACTTTCTAAAGATGAAATCGGCCGGATGCAAAAAGAAGCGGAATCTCATGCTACCGAAGACCAAAAGAAGAAGGAAGTCATTGAAGCCAGAAATATCGCCGACGCGCTAGTTTACACCGCCGAAAAATCGCTCCGAGAAGCCGGTGATAAAATACCGACTGATGTCAAAAATGAAGTAGAAGAGAAGGTAAAGGCAGTAAAAGAAAAAGTCGCTGGTGAGGACATTGAAGCAATCAAAAAAGCAACTGATGAGTTAGGTCAATCCCTGCAGAAGATTGGCGCCGCTATGTATCAAACTCCCCCCGGCTCTGACAAAACCGCCGCTTCACCGCAAGACGAGATTAAAGAAGGCGAGGAGAAGAAACCGGATGAAGAATCCAAACCGGTAGAAGGGGAAGTGGTCGACGATAAAAAAGAAGAAAATAAGGATCAGAAATAATAGGAGCGAACCACGCGGGTCCGCTCCGTACAATTCTGCTCACTTCCTTCCGTTTACAGCAAGACCCAGCCTTGTTTTGCGACCGCTTCGAGGATAGCGGGGTGGGTATCTGGGTCATACTTTGCCAGCTGTCTTTGGAGTTCCTCTTCAGGATCCTCACCCTTCTCCTCCGCATATCGCATGTTCTTACAGATGATCGCTCCGGCTGCTTCTATGGTCCTAGCTACTAGGCTAGGGAATCGACGGTAGAACCATTGGCGGACAGGGAGAGAGGCGTATTTGACTCTAATGGTTGCAAAAGCAAGCCAGAAGTCTTCCTCCCTTTTTTCCACAGCCTTTCGGAAACTGGCAACCTGGTTGTGACGCCGTAGGAAATTGCTCTCCGGTTCGAACCCCGGCCAGTAAAGCGGCCGATTCAGTATGATATCACCGATGAGTAGAGGTTCCTGGATCTCCCGGACGTGATCTTGAGCGTTGATGTAATTTTGCCGATCCAAGAAATCGAGGACCTTCCGTAGGGCCACAACCCACTCTTCCTTAGTGAGATCGGGATAGACAGTTCCGACTAGCCCGAGGAGTGGCCCGCTCCAATCTTGGTTAGGACCACCTGCTACTGCTTCGACGTAAGCTCGGTTCTCATTTATGTCCCGCGTTCTGTCGATGAATTCAGGGAGCTTCTCTATAGCTTCGAGCGGATTTTGGGCAAGCAGTTCGGAAAATTCGGCCGCGATATCCGCTGCTAAGCCGTATATCCCATCGAGTTTCGCCATGAATTGGTCGATTCTCTTTTTGTTCAAGCGGCCCTGGAAATCTACTACCTTCTCTTCTCCCACGGCAGGACCCCCCTTCTGAGTTTATGGATTATACCACAAGCAAAAATTGCAAGGCAAATAAGGAAATAATTTGATATAATACTGGTGGAGAGCTTTCGACCAAATGTTGAAAGGAGAGATCCGTGATGGGGGGTATCGCGCTTCTTCAGCCGGGAGCGTATGTCGCCAGTGATATGATGGCTGTCATTGTGGCCATGCTTAAGTCCGACACTTTCATCGCCGACACGGGGATGATCCAAACGTTCTTCTGGCGCATGCGGCGGATCATGCCGATTCTGCAAGGGGTGATGAACTTTTCCACCACCGGGCCCTTTCCATTTTCGAGAGATCTCGAGGACGCTCTTAACATACTCTATGGTTCCCGCATCATCGTGATGACCGCCGATTTCAAAAAGTATGTGATCAGGGAGACCGGGAGAGCGGTTGTCGAAGATCATATAAGAGCACTCTTCACAGACGAAGAGCTTAAGCAGCTGGGAGAGATCGCCGGTGCATTTGCCCAGGAACAACCGCTTCTCTGATGCTGGTGTAGGAGAGTATCGTTAGTGAAGGGGCCGCATCTATCCTAGGGCGGCTCCTTGTCTCTTTAATTAACAAATTTCGGTTGAACTTGCCCAAAAATAAGACATGTTTGTGTGTTGACAAAAGATACACTAAAAAGGTACACTTATCGTGTATGGTTAAAAGGGTGAATATTTCGTTTCCGGAAAAAACTTTAGAAGATCTTAAGGAGCTTGTTCCGCCTCGTGAGAGAAGTAAGGTAGTAACAGAAGCTGTGGAAGCAAAGCTCACCTCTTTAAGACGTAAAGAAGCCCTTGAAAAAATCAAAAAACTCCGTGAGAAATTTAAAGGCTTCGAGTTCATCAAGAGTAAAGAAGATGCAGTGGCGTATGTCCGCAAGATCCGCAGAGAATCGGATCGAACTGAAGAACTTTGGCGAAAATTTGGTTAATGGAACTTTTATTTGACACTAACATTTTGATTTCCTACAGCAAAAATAAAGACGATGGTTTAGTTGATTTTCTATCTTCCCAAGATCATGAATTTTATACCTCAGTCGTTTCACTCGCAGAGTTTCGGGCTGGCTTTGCTAAGGATGAATTAATTCTTTATCGAGAATTTATTAAAGCCTTTACGCCTCTGAGCTTAGACCTAAACGCAGCTGAATTGGCAGGGGAGTTTTTCTATGGTTTTAAGAAACAAGGCTTAAATGTAAATTTGAGGGACCATTTTATTGCAGCAACGGCAATTAACCGCAATATGACTTTAGTTACCTTCAACAAAAAAGATTTTCCCCATAAAGATTTAAAGCTTTACCCAATTTAAATCACGCTTATTGGTTAGCAAATTTTGGTTGTATTTGCATTTGGAAAAAATTTGATTGTCCATTGACACCCCTTCGAAGCCTTGGTGAAGTAGGGTTGACAAAGCAGAAATTGATGTATAATGTATGGTGTATGAAAAGGAAGCAAATTTACCTGACCGAGACATTAGACAGAGAGGTGGGCTACTTAGCGAGGAAAGAAAATAAGCCTCAGGCCGAAGTCATAAGAGAACTTCTCGAAAAAGGGATCAACAAAAAGAAGAAAATGTCTGGCGGCGAATTTCTTTTGAAACTAGCTTCTTATGGTGTCAAGGGGCCGAAAGATCTGTCCACCAACCTAGACCGTTATTTATACGGTGATAAATCTCCAAAATATGGCCATCTCTACCGAAAAAAGAAAAGTTCTCGTCGACGCTGATGCATTTGTTGCTTTAGTTTACGCCAAAGATGCTAACCACGATGCTGCAGCAGGCGTCATCGAGTCGCTATTAGATACCCAGTTAGTCGCCTCTAGCTACGCTTATGGTGAGGCTGTTACCGTAATTAGCCAAAAGGCTGGCCGGACCACAGCGGTAAAATTTATTCACGACACCAACGAAAGCCCCACAGTAGTCTTAGATGCCAGTTTCAACTTCCGTCGTCGCGGAGAAGAGGTTTTCAGACGGCAGACCTCGAAAAATGTCTCCTTTACTGATTGTATCAATATGGCGATTATGGAAGATTGGGGTATCAAAGAGATTTTTAGTTTCGACAAGATCTATAGGAAGAATGGATTTAAAAGACTAGGAATTGATTGAGTATTCTTCCTGCGCTCTTTGAGCTAAAAAAGAACGGCTTTATAAGAGTTGGGATAGATGAGGGAATTTAACTTTACCCCCGATATCACTAATCCGTTTGTTGGTTAGCTAATTTTTGTTTAATCTGCTAAAATTAGCTTCACGATGGCCACTAAACGTGATTACTACGCAGTTTTAGGAGTTCCGAAAACGGCTAGCGTTGAGGAAATTAAAAAGGCCTACCGCTCCCTGGCGCGGAAGCATCATCCGGATGTGGATAAGTCAGCTGGGGCGGAGGCGCGGTTTAAGGAAATAAACGAGGCTTACCAAATTTTATCCGATCCGCAAAAAAGAGAGGCTTATGATCGCTTTGGCCACACCGTCTTTGAACCCGCCGCCGGAGGTACACCTGGTGGATTCCGCTATGAATATGGACCAGGAATAGAATTTGATTTTGATTTTGGCGGCTTCCGCGATCCATTCGACATCTTCGAAGAATTTTTTGGCTTCCGCTCCCCCTTTGAGCGGCAAAGAAGACGGGGACCGCAAAAAGGGGAAAATCTTCATTTTGAAATTAACCTGCCTTTTGAGGAAGCGGCTTTTGGCGCTGGTCGCAATATTGAAATTCCCCGCAACGAAACTTGTCCAGGGTGTGGTGGCAGTGGAGCGGAAAAAGGTGCCAGAGCCGTTACCTGTCCGACTTGTCAAGGTCGAGGACGGGTGTCCCGAGCGACTCAGTCGATCTTTGGTGCATTTATGACCAGTTCCCCCTGCCCAACCTGTAAGGGCGAGGGAAGTATCGTTGAGAAAAAATGCCCAAAATGCAAAGGTTCTGGTCGAGTGCGGGCCATCATGGAAAGAACGATTAAGATTCCCGCTGGGGTAGATGATGGGGACACAATTCGTTTTGCCTCCCTTGGCGAAGCCGGCGAAAAAGGCGGCGGTTATGGCGATTTATATTTAACTATTCAGGTACTCCCCCACAAGGAATTTAAAAGGCGCGGCTATGATGTCTACTGTGAACAACCGATCTCTTTCCCTCAAGCCGCTCTTGGCGATATCATCGAAGTCCCAACGCTGGAGGGCAAGTTAAAACTAAAAATCCCAGAAGGGACCCAAACAGGCACAGAGCTTAGACTGCGCGGTAAAGGAATAAAGTATGGCGATTCGCGTGGCAATCAATATGTGCGAGTGAAAATAGTCACCCCAACCCGTCTTTCCTCAAAACAAAAAGAAGCTTTACGAGAGCTGGAAAGTTAGCTTGTTAATCGCTAATCAAGAAATCAAGATTTTTATTTTCTTCTTGACCAAAAAAGCGTGATGATCTATTATTGTGATGCTAAATTTATTTAGTAGTGTAAAGTGGGTTTTAAAGTCCCACTTTTTAGGTTTGGAGGTTAGATTATGGCGCTCAGAACAGAATTTGCGGCGGCTTTAAATCAAGCAGCAGCAGAAAGAGGCGTAGAGCCCGAAGAAGTTTTAACTATAATTAAAGAAGCGGTTAAGACTGCTTATAAAAAAGATTACGGTGGAGAGGTCGAAGATGTTGAGGTGGAAGTTGATTCGGAAACCGGGGCCACAAAAGTTTTTAAGGATAAAAAGGATGTCACTCCGCCCGACTTTGGCCGTATCGCCGCCCAGACAGCAAAGCAGGTTATCTTGCAGCGGATCCGCGAAGCGGAAAAAAGTGCCGTTTTTTCGGAATACGAGAAAAGAGTTGGCACCATCGTCAACGGTATGATCCAGCGGTTGGAGGGGTCAAATGTTGTCGTTGATTTGGGAAAGACAGAAGCGGCCATGCCGGCGAATGAGCGGATGTCTGGCGAGGAATCGCATCTAAATCAAAGGCTAAAATTTTATATTGTTGGTATCCGCGAGGGTCACCGCGGCCAAGAAATTATTGTTTCCCGCGCCCACAAGGGATTGGTTGAAGGACTTTTTAAGCTAGAAGTCCCAGAAATTGGTTCTGGGATCGTGGAGATAAAGGCTATTGCTCGGGAGGCGGGAAGCCGAAGTAAAGTAGCGGTGGCAAGCAAGCAGACTGGGGTGGACCCAGTTGGATCTTGTGTTGGTCAAAGAGGTGTCCGGGTCCAAGCGGTAATCGCCGAGTTAGGAGTCGAGAAAATTGACGTCATTGCTTACAGCGGCGACCCAGCAAAATTTATCGCCGCCGCTCTTTCGCCAGCAAAAGTAGACAAAGTACGGGTCAACGAAGAAGAAAAAACGGCTTACGTCGAGGTGCCGGGAGATCAATTGTCTCTAGCGATTGGTAAAGAAGGGCAAAACGTTCGATTAGCCGCCAAACTAACAGGTTGGCGGATTGATATTAAAGGCGCGGAAAAGGTTCAAGATGTTGAAGAAGAAACGGCGTCAAAGGAGAGTAAAGGAGAAAAGAAAGAAAAAGGGAAAAAGACAGCTAAGACTGAAATTAAAAGTAAACTTAAAGAAACGAAGGCAAAGATAAAGAAAAAGAAGAAAAAAGCCAAAAGTAAAGAATGAGAACCAACAGCAGATATAATCCATTTAATGCTTTGGAAAATAAAAGAAGACGATTTAATTTATGGCGCCAAAAGAGAAAATCAAAGTCGGAAATAAAACTAAACCAACCACTAATCAGTTTAGCACCCGACCACCGGTGGTAGCCATCCTTGGCCATGTTGATCATGGTAAAACGAGCCTCCTAGATTACATCCGCAAAACCCACGTCGCCGAAAAAGAATTTGGTGGCATCACCCAGCATATTGGCGCTTACCAAATTGAGCATGCGGATCGTCAAATTACCTTTATCGATACTCCTGGCCACGAGGCCTTTTCGGCAATGCGGGCGCGTGGTGGTCAGGTTTCCGATATTGCGGTGTTAGTAGTAGCGGCCGATGATGGAGTAATGCCCCAGACCCGCGAAAGTATCGCTCATATTAAAGCGGCCGGGGTCCCCTTTCTGGTCGCCATTAACAAAATTGATTTGCCTGGTGTAAGCATTGAACGGGTTAAAAAACAGCTAGCCGAAGCCGACGTTTTAGTTGAAGGCTACGGTGGGGATGTAGTGATAGTGCCGGTTTCGGCAAAAACAGGTCAAGGCGTCGATGAGTTGCTTGAAATGATTAATCTTCTAGCCGACCTCCACGAATTAAAAGAAAATAAAAGTGCGCTGCTGCTTGGAGTAGTTATTGAAGCTAAACTTGATAAACTGCGGGGACCGGTGGCGACGATGTTGGTCAAAGAGGGTATTTTAAAGATCGGCGATCCAATATCTACCCAAACGGTAGTTGGTAAGGTGAAATCCCTTCTTGATTCAAACGGAAATTATCTAAGGGAGGCCTCACCTTCCACCCCAGTTGAAGTTCTTGGTTTTTCGCGAGTACCAAAAGTTGGAGAGGTGGTTAAGAATTTTCCCGATGGCCCAATTCAAAAAGAAGAAGGACCAGAAAAATTGACTATTAAAGAGAAAATAGCCCAGATTAACAAAAACGAAATCCGGTTGATTATCAAAGCCGATGTCGTCGGTTCTCTCGAAGCAATTATTAATTCCTTGGGAAGCTTAAAAAAAGAAACCCAACAGGTGAAAATTTATTACGCTGAGTCTGGAGAAATCACCGAAGGTGACGTTTTGTTGGCGGCTGCTACCCGAGCAATAATTATTGGGTTCAACGTTTCAATCAACAGCAGCGTTGAAAGATTAGCTTCCGAAGAGAAAGTTCTGATTCGAAAATACAATCTTATCTACGACCTTTTGGACGAATTGAAGGGAGACTTAGAGGCACTTAGTGAAAGGAAAGTAGAAGAAGAAAGCCTAGGTGGAGCAGAAATCATCGAGATTTTCAGAGTAAGTGGTAGTAAAGTTGCTGGCTGCCGGGTTACCTCTGGAAGGATAAATCGAGCTGACACACTCATCCTAAAACGACAGGAAAAAGAAGTTGCCAGAAGCAAAATCGTTTCTATGAAACATCGAGAGAGTGATATTAACGAGGCGACAGAAAGTCAGGAATTTGGAGCGACGTTTGAAAAAGACGTACCCTTTACAAAAGGTGATATAATTGTTGCTATGGGACGCTCCGTAACCCCGACCAAGGTCGGGGGTACTCTCGCGTCCTGCGACCACTAGCGTGGGCTAAGGCCCCTTGTAGCTTATGTCGTAAGTACATAATACTCTGCGCCCGACGCTACTGGGCGGTTTGAAACAGATATGCAAGTACAATCAGAAGATTTTGCCCTTTGGGCAAATTTAGTAAGACAAGCAAAAAATATTTTAATTTTGTGCCACGAAGATCCTTCGGCGGACATTCTTGCTGCGGCTTTGTTTTTGGAAAGTGCAATGTCATCTTTGGGCAAAAATGTCCAAATTGTGGCAAAAGGGAATCTACCAGAGGGTTTGGGCGAGTGGCATGAAAAAATAAACAACAAAATCGAACCCAAGAAGCTGATATTCTCATTTAACTGGCGTAAAAATGCCGTAGAAAAAGTTTCGTATCAGCTTGAAGGCGAATGTTTTAATTTTATTATCAGCCCAAGAGGCAAAAAAATTAATGAAGGTGAAATAAAAATATCTTCGCGTGGCAGCGAAGCGGACTTGGTAATTACTTTGGGTATCCCTTCCCTGCTGGATTTAGAAGAGTTCGAAAGAGATTTTATTGAAAGCAAAACGGTTGTAAATATTGATAACAATACCGAAAAAAAACTTTTTGGCAAGTTAAATTTCGTTAACGAAGAATCGGATAGTGTCTGCGGGATTGTCGCAAATCTTACCGAAAAATCAAAAATTCCCGTCAAATCGCCGGCCGCCGACCTTTTACTTTTTGGGTTGCGAGCGGCAACTAATAATTTTAATAAAGTGAATGATCCAATTACTTTTGAAGCGGCCGCCTTCTGTGCAAAACTAAAAAAGCGGAAGGAGCAGCCTTCTGAACAGATAGATAAACCCCAGGTTCCGAGAGAATGGCTTTCGCCAAAAGTTTTTCGGTCCAAACAGCAGGCCTCTTAATTTAATTGAACGCGAAGCTCGTATTCTGTTATACTAAAGTTAAGGATAACTGTGTCTTTCGGACGCAAGACGTATTTTAGGAAAAATATGTCATTAGAAAAAGACGAAAAAGTAAAAATCTTAAAAGAATTTGCTCAGCATGAGGGTGATACTGGTAGCCCCGAGGTGCAAATTGCCCTACTTACGGAAAGAATCAAACGATTAACTGATCACCTAAAAACTCATAAGCAAGATGTTCACTCAAGGAGAGGATTGCTACAAATGGTTAATAAAAGAAGAAGGATTTTGATGTATCTAACAAAAAAAGACCCAGATCGTTATAAAGCGACAGTACAGAAGTTAGGGTTGAGTAAATAAGAAAATAACACTCTGTTGCATAGATATAGTAGAATTATTTATTCGGGATCAAGGTAAAAATAGATAGGGGAACGGTGATCGGCAAGATCAACCCGCCTACCGGACTTGTCTGTCGGCAGGTAGGATGGGCAGGCAGGACGGGTAGGCTTGTTGGTTGCCGGCCTCAGCTCCCGCTATCAGCCCCTTGAACCTAAAGGAAAAATTTATGGCTAAAGAAAAAACACAGGTGGTCCAAAAAGAAATAAGTTGGGGTGGTCGGACCCTTTCCTTACAACATGGCAAGCTTGCTAGCCAGGCAGATAGTGCTATTTTGGCACGTTATGGCGACACAATGGTGCTGGCGACTGTTGTTTCGGCCCCACCACGCGAGGATGTGGATTTCTTTCCATTAACAGTGGATTACGAAGAACGGCTTTACGCCGCTGGTCGGATTTCAACGTCACGCTTTATAAAAAGAGAGGGTAGACCGAAGGAGGACGCAATTTTAACCGGCCGTTTGATCGATCGCTCAATAAGACCCCTCTTCCCCAAGGACTACTTCAACGAGGTTCAGGTGATTATAACTGTTTTATCGTATGATCAAGAGAACGATCCGGATACGGCAGCGCTTATCGCCACAAGCGCCGCGCTTTCCACCTCGCCCATTCCCTGGAACGGACCGATAGCAATGGCAAAGGTGGGGCACCGTGATGGTGATTTTATCCTCAACCCGACTAAAACCGACGAATCTTTTTCCGATTTATCATTAACCGTTTCCTTTAACAAGGATAAAGTAGTGATGATTGAAGGAGGAGCCAAGGAGGTCGCGGAAGAAGTAGTTTTGAAAGCTATTGAATTTGCCAAAGAGAACGTAAAACCGATTTTCGAGCTTCTCGATTCACTTCGCGAAGAAATAAAGGTGGAAAAAGAAAGCTACAGCGTTGAGGAGATAAAGACCGAACTAAAAAAAGAAGTTGTTGGATTCATAAAAGAGAATTTCAAGCAGGAGCTTTTCGACCCGGAGAAAAGTGCCCGGGAACATTTGGCAGAAGAAATGAAAGAAACCTTGTATGCCAAATTTGAAGGAAAATTAAGCAAGAAAGCGATGGGTGAGATCTTTGACGGCGTGGTTAAAAATCTAGTTCGGGAGCAAATTGTCGAACATGAAAAAAGGTCAGACGGAAGGAAACTTAGCGAGGTGCGCCCAATTGATATTGAAGTTGGGATCTTACCGCGGACCCACGGTTCAGCGGTTTTCAAGAGAGGCGATACCCAGGCATTGACTGTTGCTACTCTAGGTTCCACATCGCTTGAGCAATTAATCGAAGGAATGGAGGGTGAGGAGACAAAGCGGTTTATGCATCACTATACCTTTCCACCGTTTTCCACTGGTGAAGTTCGCCGTCTCGGTCCTCCAAATAGACGAGAGATTGGCCATGGAGCACTCGTTGAGAAGGCGCTTGGACCAGTAATCCCAAGTGAAGAAAAATTTCCTTACACTATCCGGCTGGTTTCCGAGATACTCTCCTCTTCTGGTTCGACTTCCATGGCCGCAACTTGCGGCTCAACCTTGGCCTTGATGGATGCCGGCGTACCGATCTCGGCAACAGTTTCGGGAGTGGCGATGGGCCTAGTGACTGAAGGGGAAAAGTACCGGATTTTAACCGACATCCAAGCTCTGGAGGATTTTTATGGTGATATGGACTTTAAAATTGCGGGTACGGAAAAGGGGATTACTGCTTTGCAGCTTGATGTCAAGATTGATGGTTTGACTTCTGGTATAATTTCCGAAACTATCGCTCAAGCAAAAACGGCCCGCGGGGACATTTTAGATAAGATACTTGAGGCGCTGCCGAAAGCCCGGGAAGAGATTTCTAAATACGCACCAAAAGTAGCAGTTATTCAGATCCCCCCGAAAAAGATTGGTGAGGTAATTGGCGGCGGTGGAAAGACGATCAACCGGATTATTGACGAGACTGGTGCCGCCATTGATATCGAGGATGATGGGACGGTACGGGTGAGCAGCACCACCGAAGAAGGTTTAAAAAAAGCAATCAGTTGGATTGAAGGTCTTACCCACGAGGTAAAAGCAGGCGAAGAATATATGGGGGAAGTTAAAAGAATAATGCCCTTTGGCGCCTTTGTTGAAATACTCCCAGGCAAAGAAGGTCTGGTCCATATCTCCCAGCTGGCTCCCTATCGAGTTGAAGATATCAACAAAGAAGTAAAACTAGGCCAAAAGTTAAAGGTGCAGGTGACGGAGATTGATTATCAAGGTAGAATAAATTTGACTCACAAGTCCGTTAAATAACTAGCTTCCTTCATGCCGAAAGAAAAATTGTTAGAAATCGCACAGAAAATTAAAGATTGTCGGCGTTGCGATCTTTATAAAGGTTCCACCCACGCAGTTCCCGGCGAAGGAAATCCACAAGCGGCAGTGATGTTTATTGGTGAAGCTCCCGGTTTTCACGAAGATAGTCAAGGCAGACCGTTTGTGGGAAATGCCGGAAGGTATCTCGATACCTTGCTTCTTAAAGTAGGTTTGCGACGGGAAGATGTTTTCATCACTAATGTTGTTAAACATCGCCCGCCAGAAAATCGTGACCCGACCCCTACCGAGGTTGCCGCCTGTAGCGTTTGGCTAGAACAACAGCTAGTGACAATTTACCCCAAAATAGTGGTTACACTAGGTAGATGGAGCTTAGCCAGGTATGCGCCAAAGATGAAAATTTCTGATATCCACGGAAAGCCATTTAAAGCTGGCGGCGTGGTGGTCCTTCCCATGTATCATCCAGCAGCCGCCTTAAGAAGTCCGCAAACCGGAAGATGGCTCGAGGAAGATTTTCTTAAAAATAAAAATCTTCTCCAGAATCCCGATACAGCAGATAAAATAACCGAGACCTCCAAGGAAGGTCAGGCCCGCCTGCCGGACGGGCAGGGGAGTCTTTTTTGAAATGAGTCGGAAATTCAGAAGGCAAAAATTTGACGGAGAAAGAAAACTACGCTTTATCCCCCTTGGCGGAAATGGCCAGGTGACAAAAAATATGTTTGTCTATGAATATGGCAACGATATTCTCTTGGTCGATTGTGGCATGGGGTTCCCGACGGAGATGCTGTATGGGGTGGACATGGTGATCCCCGATATTTCTTATCTGGCCGATAAACGAAGCAAAATTCGGGGATTTTTAATCACCCATGGTCATGAAGACCATATCGGCGCGCTGCCATACATCATTGACAAAATTTCGGTACCGATTTATGCCACCAGACTTACTATTGGGCTAATAAAAGTTCGCTTGAAAGAAGCGGGTAAACTTTCTAATACAAACCTTGTTCAAATTGAACCAAGAAAAAAATATCAGCTCGGCGCCTTTTCCGTGGAACCATTTCGGGTGAGCCACTCGATACCAGATGCGGTTGGTTATGCGATTACAACCCCACTTGGTACCACAATTCATACCGGCGATTATAAATTTGACCCCTCCCCAATCGATGGCCGAACGACCGATGTTGAATGTCTAACGAAATATGGTCAGAATAGAGCGTTGGCTTTGATGAGCGATTGTCTAAGAAGCGAAAAACCAGGTACGACCCTTTCGGAAAGTACTATCCGAGAACGATTTGATGAAGCAATGAGGCAAGCTACTGGCCGGATAATAATTACGACCTTTTCCTCGAATGTTTCCCGGATTCAACAAGCGATTGATGCTAGTTTGAAACACAATCGGAAAGTGGCAATTATTGGTCGGAGTATGGAACAAAATGTCCAAGTAGCGGCCGAGCTGGGGTATTTACGCTTCCCATCCGACATCTTGGTTAAGGTTGAGAGAATCGAGAGTATTCCCGACCGAAACCTTACCCTGGTTGTTGCTGGCAGTCAAGGTCAGCCGGGCAGCGCCCTGTCCCGGATTGCTTCTGGTGATCATAAGTACGTCACGATTAAAGAAGGCGATTTTATCATTTTCTCCGCCGATCCTATTCCCGGTAATCAAGATGCCGTGTACGAGATGATTGATGATCTTTCGCAGCTCGGAGCAATAATTAAATATTCCGATATCACAAGCGACTTTCACGTTTCTGGTCATGGGGCTCAGAATGAGTTACTTTTAATGCTTTCACTTGTTAAACCAAAATATTTAGTGCCAATTTCGGCAATGCACCGCCAGATGCACATGTTTGCGCAGCTTGCTCAAAATGCCGGAATCCAGCCGCACAACATTTTTATTGTCGGTGAGGGAGGAATTGTCGAGTTTGACCAGGGTGGTGCGCGGATTGCCGGCCAAATTGAAACGACCAATGTTTTTGTCGATGGAATTGGAGTCGGCGATGTGGGATCAATTGTTTTACGGGATCGGAAAGTTCTCGCTGAAGAAGGTATAGTGGTAGTAATTCTCACTATTCATAAACAAACTAATCATTTAGTTGGTGAGCCAGAAATTGTTTCCCGCGGTTTTGTTTACATGAAAGAAAGCGAAGGTTTGATTAAAGGAGCGCAGGAAGTGGTCAAGAAAAGTTTGGATTCGGGGAGAAAGATTAAGAATTGGTTAGCCGTCAAAGAAAAAATTACTGAAGATCTGGAACGCTTCCTCTTCAAAAAAACCGCCCGCCGTCCGATGGTTCTACCGGTAATTGTCGATGTCTAAACGCTCAATTAATGTGATTTGACAGATTTAATGTGAGGTGTTATATTTAATATATGTCTCAAGTTTTAATAAAGGCAAAAAGCAAATTGTTACCGAAAGGTCCCTACACTGTTTCTATTACCTCACAGGGACAAATAAGTATTCCTATACCATTGCGCCGAGGACTTGGTTTGGAGAGGAGCCGAAAGGCTATAGTTTCGACCCAAGGCGATAAGATCTTAATTGAGCCTGTCAAAGATTTCCTTGAGCTTGGTGGCTCGCTGAAGACAAATATCAAAATCTCTCCTCGCAAAGCGCGTGAAGCCTTTGAGCAATATTTAGCTGAAGAAGCTGTCGGAAAGACTAAATGACGCAGTTTATACCCGATACCAATACCTTTCTAAGACTTTTATTAAAAGATGTTCCTTCCCAATACGAAGAAGCAAAGAAACTTTTTACTTGCGCAAAAGAAGGCAAGGTAAAGCTCTTAGTACCTCAGATTGTTGTTTTTGAAATAGTTTTCTCACTTGAAAAATATTACAAATTTTCTAAAGCCGAGGTTATAGATAAACTCCAGGCTATTTTATCAGCGCCTTATTTTGAGATTCAGGATCAAGACATTTTTAGGAGTAGTCTTGAATTATATAAACTTCGAAATATTTCTTTTGTAGATTGCTTTTTGATAGCAGAAGCCCAAAGTTTGGAGGCGAAAATTTTTACTTTCGATCAAAATTTAAACAAAGTGCTTAAAGGATTTTAGCTTGAAAGGCCTGGCCTTCCCGCAAAAAAACCGCCCGCCGTCCGATGGTGTTGCCGGTAATTGTTGACGTCTAAAGACTATACTGAGAGGATCAATGTTGACCCACTTTGTGACCTATAGACTTTACATTTCCCAGACCTTATAATATACCCCGGCAATCTGTAAACGAACACCCCGTTAGGAAGTAGGAGGTATGAGATGGCCAAGATGATTTTTACCGAGAGAGATGAAGCCCTGGCAGTCCTCTATATGCTGCTTACACGCCAAATGACCAGGTTAGCCGACTGTTTTCAGCACACCTTCAGACTTCATAAGCGAGGAGACAGCGATGGCAAACTTTTCAGGGGATACAAAGCATATGCTCAGTCTGAGCTCGCAGATGCTTTGTGGCTTATTAAGAGGATTTGTGATGTGCTTGGCGTTGACTTCAATGAAACAATAGAGTTGGGAGTTCTCAGAGACAAAGAAAAGAGGGAAGAATTTCTTAGGAGGTACCCCGGCGAGGAATGGGTTTGACGAAAGCGGAACCAGCGTCCAGGGGCTCTGTGTAGCGGCTGGCTAGGAGTAATTCTAGCCAGCTTTCTATTGGAAGAGGCAAAAATTGACAGGCTAACTCAAGCTTGAATCCTAGAGTAGTTAAGCGTATAATAGGTTCACCATGCCCAACTACCGGAGAAAACAGCGCCGTGGCTTTTTGAAGGTTCGTCTTAAGAAAAAGACCTTCCAGTCACTGTCTGGTTTAATTTTCATTCTAGCCGCTGGATTAGTCTTCCTTTCTCTTTTCAGTGTTACCGGACCGGCAATTATTCTCCACGATCAGATTGTAAAATATGTCGGGTTTATTACACCACTTGTTCCAATCGCTTTGGTCCTAACCGGCCTCTATCTTATAAGAGTACCGTTACCTTTCTTCGCTGCTAATTCCGTCGCTGGGTTTTATTTATTTCTACTTTCCTCCCTTTCTTTGATGGCGATATTTTCGTCAAGTAAAGCTGGTGTTATCGGCAATCAGATCGCCAATGTGTTTAAAAACTTTCTTTCGACGCCAGGCGCCGCCTTTACGCTATTTATCCTGATCCTTGTTTCAATCGTCGTTTTCTTCAATACCTCACTGGAAACCTCGATCGATCTTACCAGTCGATTTGTGGCACTTGTTTATAATTTCTTTAAGACTTTCCTAGCTCGGAAAGAAAGAGTTGAAGGTGAAAAAGAGCCAATTTTTGCCTCTAAGGGTATGCAGAGTGAGACCCAGTCCCAAAAGATACCGGAAGAAATTCTAACCGCTACTGGGGAACCGGTTACCAATTTGCCCGGTGATCAAGTCTGGGAATACCCACCGCTTGATATCTTGACCGAAAGCCTAGGTGCGAAAGCAATCCGGGGCGACATCAAGCAGAATGCCGCGGTGATCGAAAGGACCTTGGAATCTTTCGGCATCCAAGCCAGAGTCGTGGAAGTAAACATGGGGCCGGCGGTGACCCAATATGCTTTGGAAGTTGCTCTCGGCACAAAATTGACGAAAATTACCTCTTTGTCGAACGATATTTCCCTTGCCCTAGCGGCCCCAACCGGAACAGTAAGAATTGAGGCGCCGATCCCCGGGAAGTCGCAGGTGGGGATCGAGGTGCCAAATATCACGCCAGAGATTGTTCCGTTGAAGACTGTGCTTACCTCACCGGCCATGCAAAAGGCAAAATCTAAACTGACCCTTGGCCTGGGCCTAGATGTCTCTGGGGAGCCTGTGGTTGATAACTTGGGACGGATGCCGCATATTTTGATGGCCGGTAGCACCGGTTCGGGTAAAAGCGTGGCGATCAATGCTTTTATTTCCACGATTTTATTTCGAGCGACGCCAAACGAAGCAAAGCTTATTTTGGTTGATCCAAAAATTGTTGAACTTTCCAATTGGAATGGAATTCCCCACCTACTGACACCGGTAATTACCAACCCCGAAAAAGTCCTCTCCGCGCTTCGTTGGGCAATATCCGAGATGGAGAAACGTTATAAACTTTTTGGCGAGGTAGCCGCTCGCAATATTGACATGTACAATGAAATGAGTGGTTTCCAGGCCCTACCTTATATCGTCATTATTATTGACGAATTAGCTCACGTGATGCTTTTTGCACCGGTAGAGGTGGAAGATGCGATTACCAAATTGGCCCAGATGTCGCGGGCAGTCGGGATCCACATGATATTGGCAACTCAACGGCCGAGTGTCGATATCCTGACCGGTTTAATCAAAGCCAACATTCCCTGCCGAATCTCCTTCAATGTCTCTAGTCAGGTGGATAGTCGGGTGGTTATTGACCAAGCTGGCGCGGAGAAGTTGCTGGGTAGAGGAGATATGCTTTATGTCCCACCGGATGCTTCAAAACCGCAAAGAATCCAAGGAGTTTTTGTTTCCGAGCCGGAAATAAATAAACTAATCGAATTTTTAAAGCGCTCTGGAGTAGAACCCCAGTACACCGAAGAAGTAACCGCGATGCCAGTTTCCAAATTGGTTGGTCGGACGGGGGACCAAGATGAACTTTTTGAAGAGGCGGTGCGAGTAGTTACCCGGTATGATCGGGCAAGCGCTTCCTTACTGCAGAGAAGATTACGGATTGGCTACGCCCGGGCAGCCAGACTGCTTGATGAGTTAGAAGCAGCCGGGGTGGTCGGAGTAGCCGATGGGAGCAAGCCGCGCGATGTTTTGATGAAAGACCCCGAAAGAATTTTGGGTGGCGAAACGTCAGAGAGCAGTTAGCAGAGAGCAGAAAGCCACCAGCGGCTAGTTTCTGCTTGCTGTTTTCTGCTTTCTGATTCCTGACTATGCGGACAGTAGGCGAAATTTTACGGGAAGCAAGGAATAAAAAAAACTTAAGCCTCGAGGAGGTGGAAAGAGCAACTAAGATTCGAGGAAAAATTTTACAGCTTCTTGAAGAAGGAAATTGGAACATTTTAGCACCTACTTATATTAAAGGCCTTCTCAAAAACTACGCTTCATACCTAGGTCTTCCCGAAGAAAAAGTTCTCGCTTTCTTTCGTCGAGAATATGACGAAAAAAAGTTATCTGTAAATCCAAAACCACCGGCAAAGCCGCGGCGCTGGTTCCGACTTACGCCTACCGTTCTCACCATCTTTTTAACCAGTGGTGTTTTCGCCGCGATAATTTTTTATTTATTTTTCCAGTACCGTTCTTTTACAGCACCACCTTCCCTAGAAATCCAAGAGCCGAAAGACAATGTTAAAATTTCTTCGCTGGAGGTAAGTGTCGTTGGCCGTACTTGGAGCGATGCCACTCTGAAGATTAATGGAGAAGCGGTGCAAGTTTCGCCTGGCGGCACATTTTCCGTCGCCGTCGGTTTAAAAGAAGGGGTTAATAAACTAACGGTAACTTCCGAAAATCGCTTTGGTAAAATTAGCACGGTGACGCGAACAGTAAGGGTAGAACCGGCTAAGAAACCGAATGATTCCACTCCCGCAAACGAAAGAAATCTCAACCTACGATTAGAAATTATTACTAAGTCAACTGTTGTGGCAGTGGAGGTCGACAGGCAGACTGTATTTCAAGGGTTAATGCTTGTTGGAAGTGTAAAAGACCTTTCAGCGAAAGAAAAAATTAAAATTACCAGCGAAGATGGCGGTGCGACGCAGGTAACAATTGGCGATCAGAAATTTACCTTGGGTAAGGAAGGAGAAAGGGTCGAAAAAGAATTTACCCCCCAGTGGTTAAAACTCTAAATCCTAATTCCTGCCCGTCCGGCAGGCGGGTCTAAGTTCTAAATAAATCCCAATTTTTCAATTCCCAATCAACAAATTTTTGGTTTGCGGCGTTTATTAAAACGGGTACTTGCGTGTACCCCCAAGAACTGTTATTGTGATACCGCCTTTAAAGCGATTGACTGCCATGGACACGACAACCTTTTTCTTAATAATCATCATCTTAGTCGCCGTGGTTTTGATAGCGGCTGGGATTTATTTGATTTTCGTTTTAAACGAAGCTAGAAATAGTCTACGCCGGATTAACAATATCTTAGATCATGCCGATTCTCTCCTGGAGATAGTAGACAATAAAATTGCCCGTCCGGCTAGCTCATTTTTAGCTTTAATTGAATTAGCGAAAGAAGCTCTGGAAATTTTCCGCAGGTTTAGCCAAAAGAGGAAGGAACCAGAACATGGGTGATCACAACCATAGCGGCGAAAGCGAAGGACATTTTTACAAGGGTTTGTTTTTTGGTGCTATTCTTGGGGTAGGTTTAGTTTGGTTTTTTGGCACAAAATCCGGAAAAGAATTAATTAAGACCGCCCGTAAAAGAATCGATGAAGCTATCTCCATGGAGCCAGGAATGGAAGATTACGAAGAGGAGGAAGCCTCCGAGCCTCCCACCCCTGATGTAGAACCGGAATCAACATTCTCCGCAAAACCCCGAAGGCTTTTTAAAAGAAGACCAAAATAAGTTTTTTGCAATCAATCTCGCCATCCCATATAATCTTAAAGCTATATGACCGCCAAAGAATTGAAGAGCAGATACTTAGAGTTTTTCAAAAAGCGAGGGCATACGGTTATCCCTTCGGCCTCGCTTGTACCAGAGCACGACCCTTCAGTTTTATTCACCACCGCTGGGATGCATCCCCTGGTCCCGTACCTTTTGGGCCACGAACATCCGGCCGGCAGAAGGCTCGCCAATGTCCAAAAATCGTTGCGGACTGATGATATCGATGATGTTGGCGATGCCTGGCATAACACTTTCTTCGAAATGTTGGGTAATTGGTCGTTGGGTAACTATTGGAAAAAAGAAGCAATCGAATGGTCTTTTGTGTTTTTAACCCAAGAATTAAGACTAGACCCAGACAGAATTTACACCACTGTTTTTGGTGGCGATCCGGCGATCCCTGGGGTGGGGGCCGATGAAGAGACAGTCGAAATCTGGAAAAGTTTAGGAATTCCTGAGAATAAAATTTTCCGGTTGGGCAAAGCCGATAACTGGTGGGGGCCGGTTGGCCAAACTGGGCCCTGCGGCCCCGATACCGAGATGTTTTACGACACCGGTGGGCCAGAACACGGGGAAAAATGCCAACCGGGGGAAACTTGCGGTAAATATGCGGAAATTTGGAACGACGTCTTTATGGAATTTAACAAAACTGCTGATGGAGAGTACGAACCGTTGAAACAGAAAAATGTGGATACGGGGATGGGAGTGGAGAGAACCACCGCGGTTTTGCAAGGAAAAAACAACGCTTATGATACCGAGCTTTTTACGCCGACGATGGAAAAAATTAAAAGTTTGGCTAGGAATTGGGAGGTTCGTTCGGCGAGAATTATTGCTGATCACTTGCGGGCGGCGGTTTTTATAATCGCGGATGGAGTGACTCCATCCAATGTGGAAAGAGGTTATGTGCTGCGCCGGCTGATCCGGCGGGCAATAAGATTCGGGTTGCTGATTGGCATCAAAGAAGATTTCACAAAAGAAATATCCAGCGAAGTAATTAAAATTAACCGCGAAGATTGGCCAGAACTCGAAAAAAATCAAGATAAAATTTTCGAAGAGCTTACCGGGGAAGAAGCAAAATTTAGGAAAACGCTTGAAGTCGGTATCTGCCAATTTGAAAAATTGGGAGAAAAAATTTCCGGGAGAGAAGCTTTTGATTTGTACCAAAATTATGGTTTCCCCTTGGAACTGACAGCAGAACTTGCCAAAGAAAAAGGAAAAAGTGTCGATACTGATGGTTTTAAAAAAGAATTCGAACACCACCAGGAAATTTCCCGAGCTGGGGCAGAGCAAAGGTTTGCTGGAGGTTTGGTTGATCATTCGGAAAAAACCATTCGCGGCCATACCGCGACCCATCTGTTGCATCAAGCCCTGCGTGATGTTCTAGGCGACCATGTGCATCAGACAGGGAGTAATATAACTCCTGAGCGGATCCGTTTTGACTTTTCGCACGGCGAGAAACTTACCGATGAGCAAATAAGAAAGGTGGAAGAAATCGTCAATCAAAAAGTTAAAGAAGACCTGCCAGTCAAAAGAGAGATAATGAATCACGAAGAAGCAAAAATAACTGGTGCGATTGGCCTTTTTGAAGAAAAATACGGCGAAAAAGTATCTGTTTACTCGGTCGGAAATTACTCAAAAGAATTCTGCGGCGGCCCGCATGTAGAGTATACGGGCCAAATTGGGAAATTTAAGATTATTAAAGAGGAAGCCCTCGGCGCCGGCCAGCGTCGTATACGAGCCGTGATAGAATAGGCTATAATCGTCTCGATTACATCTCGACGATTGTTTCTCTAGCGAGATATAATATAGGCGAGGGTTTAGATATTAATGTTGCCCATTCCGAAGATCTTTGGTCGAAAACCTAAAGAAAAAGATTTTTTAGTTCTTGAGATTGGTTTGGAGAAAGTAAATTGCGCGATTTTTGAAAAAGAAGAAGAAACAATTAAGCTTAAAGGGGTTGGCCGGAAAAAATTTTCCTCTCAAGAAGAAGTCTTTGACTCTTGCCTAGAAAGCTTGGATGCCTTGGCGGCAATCGTCCCTGATTTTCCGACGCGGGGTATCTTGGGTATTTCTGGTGGATCTTTAGAAACTGTCACTACGATCGCCCACTACACTCGTCCCCAGCCAAAAACACCAATTAGCTCAAAAGAGACCGAAGATGCACTGGAGCAAATAGTCGCCAATTTAGGTACAAGCAAAAAGAAAATCTTTTTTTCCGCTGTTGCTGGTGCCGGAATCGATAATGTGAAAGTTTCCAATCCCCTAGGACTAAAAGGAGAAAAAGTTGAACTTTCTTGTTTTGTCGCTTTTAAAGATCTTGAGGAGATGGAGCTGCTAGATAGGATCGTCAATGAGATCGATTTAAAGGTTGAAAAAATTATCCCTAGCTCCTTTGCCGTGGCCAAGATGTTGGAAAGCCGAAATTTGAAAAATGCTGTCCTTTTTCGGGGTGGGTTGGAGAAAAGCGAGACGACAGTTATCGTTGATGGACATGTTTCCGAAATTTTTCCGGTCGGTCTAGGTCTCCAAGAACCAGAATTTTTACCTTTTGCCCTAGTGTCCGCTTTAAAGAATTTGGAGCGAGAGAAAAAACCTTCTCTAATTTGGCTCTTTAGTGACAGCGATGAAGTTGACCTGCCAAAACTAAAAGAAATTTTCCTAACATTTCCCTGGAACACCCAACTTGGTTTTGAAGTGACACCAAAAGTGGAGGTGGCCGAGGCCATTGCCAATTTTTCACCTTCTGATATTGGTATTTACGCTTTAAGTTGCCAGGAGAGGCTCGTATGAAGCGGCTTGAATTTGGTGAAACAAGCAAACTAGCCGATGTCTTAACCGCGGTTTCCGGCGAAACCGATAAAGAAATTGAGATTTTTGTTTTCCCGGGAAGCGAAATTCTTAAGCCGCGGGCCAATAAGGAAGTTATCGGCTCTTTAGCGGAAAGTTTGGGTAAGAGTGTGGTTTTCAAGGGGGAAGAGGTGGCCCAAGGTTTAAAGGAAGCGGCAGGCGGAAAAGAAAATCTTGGGTTTGTGGAAGGGAGAGACGTCGCCGAAAGGATCGAGCGACCGGCTCCAGAAACGCCTACCGTGGAAAAGAAAAAGCGGTTTTCTTTTCCCAAGATAGGTTTTCTAAAAGGTCCAAAGTGGCTTTATTTGGTACTTGGAATCGTCCTAGTATTCATTGTTGGTAGCACAGCTTTGTTTTGGTTGGTACCATCCGCAGTTGTGACGCTTTACGCCCAGGCCCAATCTAAAGAAGCCGAGCTTACTTTAGTTGCTTCGCCAACCGCCCTTTCACCAGATGTCGACAAGGGAATAATTCCCCTAAAAACTTATGAAGTTGACGAAGAAGGCCTCTTCGAGGCCAAAGCAACAGGTGAAAAAACCGTGGGTACACCGGCGAAAGGTAGAGTATCGATAGTTAATCGAGATACCAACCCCGAAGGGAAAAAATTTTTCGCCGGGACGGTCCTCACCCCAGTTTCTGGCTTGACAATAAAGTTTTCCTTAGACCAAACCGCGACAATTTCAGCATCGCCGTCAGGGTGTCGAGACGACCAGGCGCCAAAATGTGAGAGCACAGGAGCAGATGTCACGGCTCAATCGATTGGGACGGAAGGAAATTTGCCGGTAGGTACAGTCTTTCAGGTAGGCAGCGAAAAAGATCTAAATAAAGTAAACGCGGTTAGTGTTACCAATTTTAGCGGAGGAACTAGTAAAAAAATTAAGGTAGTTTCCGCCGATGATCAGAAAAAAGCGAAAGAGGAGTTGCTTAAAAAGCTAGAAGAAAAGGCTAATAAAGATCTAAAAGAAAAAAACCCTGGGATTGTTATTCCTGAGGGAGGTCTGGAAAGCAACGTGACTGATGAAGTTTATAGTAAGAAAGTAGATGAAGAAGCAGAAGACTTCAAACTTAGTGTAACCGTAAACTTTGTGGCTAAGACTTTCTCTGAAGAAGATCTAAAGGATTTGTTGATTAAATCAATCGAGAGCAGCTTGCCATACGGTTACCAGGTCGATCGCGGTAGTTCAGAAGTGACAACTGAAATTTTGGAAAAGACCGGCGAAGACTTAAAAGTGCTTGGTAAGATTAAAGCGGCTCTTTCGCCAGTGGTCTCGACTGACGAGGTAAGAAAAAACATTACCGGAAAAAACTTTGCGGCTACCGATCGCTACCTAAAATCATTGGGGGCTCTAGCCGGATTTGAAATAAAAATAAAACCTTCAATCTTTCGTCTTTTCGGAACGATGCCGCATCTTGCCAGTAGGATAAAAATAGAAGTGGTCAAAAAAGAATAAAATGCGCGCAACTTGGGTAGTTAAACAACCATTTGGAAATCTATTTAAATTTTTGATTACTCTTTTCATTGTTGTGGCTGTTTCTTTAGCCGCAACTACTATCTGGGTGAATTGGGTCCTTGCTGCCCCCGGCGATAGGGGCGAAAAGAAGACCTTTGTCATCAAAGAGAATGAAACCGTACCTTCCTTCGCGAAGCGCCTAGAAGAAGAAAAGATAATTAGAAATGCTTTGGCCTTCCGAGTTCACTTAAAACTTTCCGGTTTAGATCGGAAAATCCAAGCGGGAAGTTTTAGCCTTCCAGGTGATAAACCGGCCGAGGAAATTGCTCTTACCCTTACTACTGGGCGACTCGATAAATGGGTGACCTTTATCGAAGGCCTGCGAAAAGAAGAGGTAGCGGAAATCTTGGCGAAAAACTTTAATATTGACAAAGAAAAGTTTTTGGCGCTCGCTTCTGAAGGCTATCTTTTCCCTGACAAATATCTCATTCCGGTGAAAAACAACGAGGAACAGGTCCTGGCAATTTTTAAAACTAATTTCGAGAAAAAATTTACTAAAGAGATGCAAAATAAAGCGGCTGAGCAAAACTTGAGTACTATGGAAGTGATTATTATTGCCTCGATTCTTGAAAGGGAATCAAAAGGGAAGGGTAAGGACGAACGGCCAATAATCGCCGGAATTTTGCTTAAAAGATGGCGAGAGGGGTGGTATATCGCTGCTGACGCGACGGTGCAATACGCTTTGGGTTATTCCGAGGGAGAAAAGGTCTGGTGGCGGAAAGTTATCACCCAAGAGGACCTTCAAATAGACAGTCTATATAATACTCGCAAGCATGTAGGCCTTCCTCCCGGACCAATTTGTAGCCCCGGACTCTCCTCGATCGAAGCAGTTTTGAACCCCAAAAATACCGATTATTACTATTATATCCACGACAAAGAAGGAAACCCCTACTACGCTGAAACTTTTGAAATACATCAGCAAAATATTGCCAAGTACTTGCAATAAATCACTTGTTTTGTTGGAGACAAACCCTACCGATCGGCTACTTGGTTATTGACAAACCCTTCCTTTTTGTGTATATATAATTTAATTGAATATTTTCGTAGGCGTACACAGTGCGTACGTCTATTTGTTTGTATTTATTTTTATTAACTGCCGATTTTGTTTCAAAGTAGGAATCATCCAACATAAAGGTCTTGAATGACTAATCGTCGAGTTTTTGGAACAGCAGGGAGCAGCTTTCCACTGGTTAATTTAATTGAACCTCAAACGGCTTCTTACAAGGGGCTTCTATCAGAAGGGATAAGGCAGCTTTTATCTGAAATTTCGCCGATTGAAGATTTTACCGGAAAAAATTTTGCCCTTTATTTTATTGATTATTCTCTCGGTGAGCCAAAATACACCCCGTACCGTGCTTTGGAAAAGGGGAGCACTTACGCTGCTCCTCTTCGTGTAAAAAGCCGACTTTTAAACAAACAAAACGGGGAAGCTACTGAACAAGAAGTATTTTTGGGTGACCTGCCTTTGATGACTGATTCCGGTACTTTTATCATCAATGGTGTTGAGCGGGTAGTGGTAACCCAGCTGACACGCAGTCCTGGTATTTTCTACTCAGCGGATGTTGATCCAGCCACCGGTAGAAGTCTTTTTAGAGCGGAACTACGTCCTACCAGGGGAAGTTGGCTTGAGTTTGAGACCGCCAAAAACGACCTTTTGTCAGTACGAATCGATCGGAAACGGCGGATTCCCGTCACGACCTTTTTGCGCACGATTGGGTATGGTAATACCGAAAAAATTAAAAGCTTATTTGCAGAGGTTGACACCAATCCTGACCACCAATACATCGAAGTTACCTTAAGTAAGGACCCGACGGAAATATCGAAGGAGGCCTTCCTGGAAATTTATCGAAAGATGCGGCCTGGTGACCCGCCGGTTTTGGAAAATGCTAAAGCACTGCTCGAAAACCTTTTTTTCAACCCTCGTCGCTACTCGTTGGGTAAGGTAGGTCGCTACAAGCTCAATAAACGGCTTAATCTTTCAATTCCAAATGACCCGACTCATTGGATACTTTCACCGGAAGATATTGTGGCCGCAGCTGCCCTTTTGATTAAATTAAACAATGGTGAAGGTAGCCCCGATGACATAGATCATTTGGGAAATAGGAGAGTAAGGACGGTTGGCGAACTAGTCCAGAACACCTTGCGTATTGGTCTACTCCAAATGGAAAGGGTCGTCAAGGAGAGAATGAGTCTATCGGCTGATTTAACAGCCGTTACACCGGCTGCCCTTACTAATGCTCGGCCGATGGTCGCCAGGCTTAATGAGTTTTTTGCCGGCAGTCAGCTATCTCAATTTATGGATCAGATCAATTCTCTCTCTGAGCTTGAACATTTGCGCCGTTTGTCGGTCATGGGCCCAGGCGGTTTGACTCGCGAGCGAGCCAGCTTTTCGGTTCATGATATAAACAACTCCCAATACGGTCGAATAGATCCGATCAAATCACCAGAAGGACCAAATATTGGTTTGATTACCCACCTCGCCTTAATGGCAAGGATTAACGAGTACGGATTTTTGGAAACCCCCTATCGTAAAGTGGTAAAAGAAAATGGTCGAGTAAAGATAACTGATGAAATAGTCTGGTTAATGGCGGATGATGAGGAAGAATATTATATAACCCACGCTAATATTTCAGTCGATAAAAAAGGCCACATCTTGGATAAAAGAGTACCACTTCGCTACAAAGGATCGTTTACCAGCGGACCGGTATCTTTAGCGGATTTTATTGATGTCGCTCCCTGGCAGATGTTGGGAGCAAGTCCCTCTCTTATACCTTTTTTGGCCCACGATGAAGCAAACAGGGCGCTGATGGGATCCAATATGCAAAATCAAGCAGTTCCGCTGGTCTGTCCCGCCGCGCCCATCGTTGGTACCGGTATGGAAGGCTTGGTAGCCGAAAATATTGGCCGGATCATTAAAAGCCCGGTTAGCGGCAAAGTAGAATTTGTTGATGCTAATGAAATAATTCTTAAAGGGGGCGATGGAAAAGAATATAAGTTCCCACTGATGAAATTTGGAAAGAGCAACCAAAATACCTGTTACTCGCAGCGCCCGCTTGTATCGGTGGGCCAAAGAGTGAAAAAAGGTGACCTTCTCGTTGATGGCCCAAGCACAGATGAAGGGGAACTTGCTCTAGGGGAAAATCTTTTGATCGCCTATATGAGCTGGGAGGGTTATGGTTATGAGGATGCGATTGTAATTTCCGACAGATTGGTTCGAGAAGATACCTTAACTTCGATTCACATCGAGGAATACGAAGTTTCGGTGAATGAAACTAAACTTGGTTCAGAAGAGACCACTAGGGATATTCCGAATGTTGGTGAAGAAGCGTTGGCCAATTTAGATGAAGAAGGCATCGTCTATGTTGGGGCGGAGGTTGGGCCAAACGACATCTTGGTGGGCAAAATTACCCCAAAAGGTGAAACAGAACTGACCGCCGAGGAGAGACTTCTGCGAGCAATTTTCGGTGAAAAAGCCCGAGAAGTCCGGGATACTTCACTGCGTATGCCCCACGGTGAACGAGGTACAGTAGTCGGCGTCCAAATTCTTACCAAAGAAGCGGGGGACGAGCTGGACCCGGGCGTGATCCGGCTTATCAAAGTCAAGGTTGCTCAAACCCGCAAGATTACCGTTGGGGATAAATTAGCCGGACGACACGGAAACAAAGGAGTGATTTCGAAAGTTGTACCGGTGGAAGATATGCCTTATTTAGCTGATGGTACGCCGATCGATATTATTATCTCGCCACTTTCTGTTATTTCTCGGATGAATCTAGGACAGCTTTTAGAGACTCATCTTGGTTGGGCGGCTCATAAGCTAGGTTTTAAAGTCGCCATCCCAGCCTTTGGTGGTTTTCAAGAAGAGGCTCTTGTTGCCGAGCTGCGAAAAGCAGGCATTCCGGAGGACGGGAAGGTAACTTTGTACGACGGTAAAACTGGCAAACCTTTTGAAAATCCAGTTACCGTGGGGATTGGTTACATCATGAAACTGGTTCACATGGTTGATGAGAAAGTCCATGCGCGTAGCACTGGTCCCTATTCTTTAGTTACCCAGCAACCATTGGGTGGAAAAGCCCAGATGGGCGGCCAACGCTTGGGTGAGATGGAAGTTTGGGCCCTCGAGGCTTATGGTGCAGCTCACACCCTTCAAGAAATGCTGACTATTAAGAGCGATGATGTAATTGGCCGAGCGAAGGCCTTCGAGGCGATTGTTAAAGGCACCGATATTCCAGAGTCGACTGTACCAGAATCTTTTAAGGTTTTAGTAAAGGAATTAAACGGCCTCGGTCTAAAAGTCGAGCTTTTGGGCGCGAAGGTAGGCGAAGAAAAAGAAATTGTTGGCCCATCTTTGGCAGTGGAAGAGCGGATTGAAAAAGCAGCAAAAGAATTGGCGGAGGCTTCTGGTGAGGAAATAGTGGTTAAAGGCGAGGAGGTTACCCGCGATCTTGGAGTAGAGGTAATAAAAGAGGAGGAAAAAATAAGCGAGGAGGGCAGCTAGTTTATGAATGAAATTCGTGATTTTGAAGCATTAAGAATAGTTCTCGCCTCTCCTGAAGACGTTTTATCTTGGTCCCACGGGGAAGTTACCAAGCCGGAGACAATCAACTATCGTACCTTCAAACCAGAAAAGGATGGTCTGTTCGACGAGCGGATTTTCGGCCCGACCAAAGATTGGGAATGCTATTGCGGTAAATACAAAAGAATCCGTTACCGCGGTGTAATTTGTGACAAATGTGGGGTGGAGGTCACCCAATCTAAGGTACGTCGAGAGCGAATGGGCAACATCAAATTGGCTGCACCGGCGGCCCATGTTTGGTTTTTTAGAGGGACACCTTCTAAACTTTCTCAGCTGCTAGATATTACACCCCGATATTTGGAGGCGGTGATTTATTTCGCCAATTATCTAGTGATCGAGGTAGATGAAGAAAAAAGAAAAAAGGCGCTAGAGGATATAGGGTCTTCGTTTAAAAAGCAGCTAGAGGAGACAAAACGTGAATTTAAGGAACGACTGGAAGAAACCGAGAATTCTCTAAGAGCAGAAATAAAGAAAATTGATGTCAAAAATAAGGAGCAGCGAGAGATCATTACCGAAGAACTTGAACTTAAAGCAAAAGCAAGGCGGGCCAACTTGCGGGAAGAAGAAAGGGCAGAGCTTCAAAGGATTGCCGAACTACGAAAAGCCGCCACTGAAAAAGTAAGATTGATAAAAAAACTTTCCGTAATTGCCGAGGAGGAGTACCACAAGCTCGTAGGTTTCGGGGCAACCGGCTTTATAAAAGTTGGTATGGGAGCAGAGGCTGTTTCGGCAGTCCTCAAGGAACTGGATCTAAATAAACTTTCTGGGCAGCTTCGCGAGGAGGTCCAAAACTCTTCGGGACAAAAGCAACTAAAGGCCACCAAGAGATTACGAGTCGTCGAAGGGCTTAGACAGGCAGACCTGCGGCCCGAGTGGATGGTTATCAACGTTTTACCAGTTATACCCCCCGACCTGCGTCCAATGGTTCAGCTTTCCGGTGGGAGATTTGCTACTAGTGATTTAAATGATCTTTACCGGCGGGTGATTAACCGCAACAACCGCTTAAAGAGACTGACTGATCTCGGTGCCCCAAACATAATTTTGCGTAATGAAAAAAGGATGTTGCAAGAAGCAGTTGATGCTCTAATCGATTCCACCCAACGACCCCTGCCAACCAGAGCCGGCGCACGGGTACTTCGCTCACTATCCGATATGCTTAAAGGAAAACAAGGCCGTTTTCGCCAAAATCTACTGGGGAAGCGGGTCGATTATTCAGGACGTTCTGTAATTGTGGTAGCGCCGGACATAAGCTTGGATACGTGTCGAGTTCCAAAGGAGATGGCGCTTGAGCTTTTCAAACCTTATGTCCTGCGAGAGCTAATCTTTCAAGGCTACGCCCCGAATGTTAAAAGTGCTAAACACGTTTTTGAGCGCCGTGGGACCGAGGTTTGGGATATATTGGAATCAATTACGCAGCGGCATCCCGTTCTTTTAAACCGCGCCCCGACTCTTCATCGCCTAGGCATCCAGGCATTTTACCCGATTTTAACCGAAGGAAACGCGATTGGGATCCACCCTTCAGTTTGTGCTGGTTACGGTGCCGATTTTGATGGCGATCAAATGGCGATTCATGTGCCTCTATCAAAAGCTTCTCAAGATGAGGCAGTAAATCTGATGATGTCCACCAACAATCTTTTGCGGCCAGCCGATGGCGAACCAATCATGACGCCAAACCGGGACGTCTTTTTAGGCCTGTATTACCTTACCCGGATTGGGCAGGGGGAAGCAAAGGCTTTTTATGAAGAAAGCGAAGCAGTTAGGGCTTATTATTTGGGGTACCTTGGTCTGCGAGAGAAAATTAAGATCATCTCGCAGGGTAAAATCATCGAGACATCCATTGGCCGGATTTTCTTTAACAGGGCCCTACCAGAGGAACTACGGTTCATTAATAAAGTAATCAGAGGAGCGGATGTTAAGCATATTCTGATCGAGGCTCAAAACCGCTTTGGTAAAGAAAGAGCGGTGGGTCTCATCGATTCTCTGAAAGACCTCGGGTTTAGTTATGCGTCAATTTCGGGGATTTCAATAGCGATTGCCGATTGCCAAATAATTCCGGAGAAACAAAAGTTGGTTGCCCAGGCAGAGACTCAGGTAGAGGCCGTCGAAAAAAACTTCCGCCGGGGACTTATAACCGAAGAAGAAAAAACCCGTCTCTCTGAAGAGGTTTGGTTTAATTTGACGACTAAAATTGACCAACTTACTCTAGATGCGTTAGGTGAAGAAAACTGCCTGAAAATGATTCAAGAATCAGGTGCCCGGGGAAGCCGCGATCAGATTAAACAGCTGGCTGGTATGCGGGGTTTACTGGCTGACCCGCTGGGTCGAATCGTTGAGCTGCCAAGTAAAAGTAACTTTCGGGAAGGATTGGAAGTGTACGAGTACTTTACTTCAACCCGCGGCGCTCGAAAGGGGTTGGTTGACAAAGCCTTGAAAACAGCTGACGCTGGCTACCTTACAAGAAGGCTGGTTGATGTTGCGCACGATGTTTTGGTTCGTGAGGAGGATTGTGGAACTTCTGAAGGTATTGCCATCCTCCAAGATAAAGAAAGAACTACGCCGTTTGCCAACCGGATTTTGGGAAGAACAGCTGCCCAAGATATTAAAAATGAAAATGGGGAGGTTCTAGTAAAGCGCAGCCAAGAAATTACTAAAGCGATTGCCGAGAAAATTGATCGGCAGAAAATAGAAGAAGTTTTTGTACGTTCGCCGGTTACTTGTCAAACAAAGTACGGTGTCTGCCAGACTTGTTATGGGCGAGACCTAGCTCTAAGAGAAAAAGTCCAAATCGGTACACCGGTCGGGGTAATTGCTGCTCAAAGTATTGGCGAACCCGGCACTCAGCTAACCATGAGAACATTTCATCTGGGAGGAATTGTTGGCCTGGATATTACTCAAGGGTTACCACGGGTAGAGGAAATTTTTGAATCTCGGACACCCAAGACGTCAGCCATAATATCTGAAATCCCCGGGAAGGCCGAGATTATTGAGGAGGGAGAGGAAAGAAAGGTCCGAGTAACGGCGATGGATAAAAAATCCAAGGTTACGAAAGAATATATTGTCCCGGTAGCAAGCGAACTTTTAGTGAAAACTGGTGACGTCGTTGAGGTTGGCGCCGCGTTGACCAGCGGACACCTAGAACTGAAAATTTTGCTGGAAACCCGTGGTTTGCGCGCTGTTCAACAATACATTATTTCAGAACAGCAAAGAGTTTACGAATCCCAGGGAGTGGCGATTAACGATAAACATTTTGAGGTAATCGTGCGAAAGATGAGTGAAAAAGTCCGAGTCCAAGCTTCAGGCGATTCCGCTCTTCTACCTGGGGAGCTAGTCGATAGGGACCGTTTTGCGGAAGAAAACGCTAAAGTTTTAGCCGAAGGGGGCGAGCCGGCAACTGCCGCCGTGATAGTTTTAGGAATTACCCGCGCCGCTTTATTTACGGAAAGCGTTTTATCGGCGGCTTCTTTCCAAGAGACAACCTCGGTCCTTACCGATGCCGCCACAAGCGGCAAGGTAGATTATCTTCGGGGCCTGAAAGAAAATGTGATTATTGGCCGTCTTATTCCAACCGGGGAACGGGCTCGACTTGGGCCTAAAGCAAAAGAAGCAGTTGTCAAAGAAGCAAAGGTGATCGCCGCCGAGGATATGATTGTGAAAGAACCAGAGGTGAAAGAGCTGGTCTCCGAACCAGCCTAGAGTTTACTTAACGCCGAACCAATTTTGGTTACCCCAGAGTAAGTCTTATATTTGAGAGTTCCCTTGCAAACCTAAAATTACTATCTTGACAGGACTGCATAAATTGCTCTAAATTGAAATAGACTTTTCTGCCCCGTATTATCATCTGCCCAACAAATAAATAAAATTATGAGCTCGCTTACTGCTTTGGTCGAAAGTAATAGTAGCTGTACTTCAATATGGTACGGCTTTTTTTGTTTAAGTACTAGGTATGAAGGATGAAGTACGAAGTATGAAGTATGAAGTCTGAAGTAAAAAGTATTAAGTCTGAAGTATGAAGAAAGGGACAAAAGAACCAGAAGACATACGTGAAAGAACTTTTAAATTTGCGCTAAGAATAATACAACTTTGTAGGCAGTTACCAAGAAGTGACGTTAATAGAGTTTTGATTAATCAAGTTTTGAGATCTGGAACGTCGGTTGGTGCAAATCTTGAAGAAGCCTTGGGCGCACACACAAAAGCGGAATTCACCAATAGCACCAATATAGCAAAGAAGGAAGCAAGAGAAACTAATTACTGGCTGAAATTAATAACTGAAAGCAGCGATGCACGAACGAAAAATAGAATGAAGAGTTTAATAGACGAGGCTGAGGAAATTACGAAAATCCTAACAGCTTCAATCAAGAAACTCAAAAGCACGTAATTAAGTATAAAGTCTGAAGTGTGAAGGACGAAGTTTGAAGCGGAAACGAGTTATTGAACTTAATACTTAGTCCTTAATACTTACTACTTACTACTTAGTACTTATCTTGAAGGGCTTGTCCTGAGCCCTGCGAAGGGGGGTGAAAAATAATGAAACGAATTCTTGCAAGTTTGTTGACTATTGCTATCGTGGCAGTAGTTGGCTTTGCTGTTACCCACGCGCTCTTCTCTGACACGGAAACCAGCAAGGGAAACACCTTTAGTACCGGCGTTATTGATATTACTGTGGAGCCAGGAACGAAATGGTCAGAAGGTTGGGACATTAAAGATATGAAACCTTCTGAGACTGGATATATAACTTTTAATATCCAGAATCCAGGAAACAATCCAGTTAATGTTTGGAAGACAATAAAAAACATTACAACCAGTGATGAGCCTGTAAACGAACCAGAGTGTATAGCTCAAGGTGGAACATGGAGTAGCTCTGCATGTACCGGTAATGTGCCGAAATCTAACCTTTACGATTGGATGTATTATGACCTTTCAGTAAGGGTTCCTATCCCAGAAAATTCAGAGGGAGGATGGTGGCAGACCATTTACAAAGACAGCGATAAGGTTACCGTTGGGAGCATCAGTGGCAAGCGGATCTTTTTAGGCATGGTGCCGGCAGGCAAGACTATGGAGGTTACTCAAAGCTATCGCTTAGTTCCTGAAACCGGCAACTGGGCGCAGGCTGACACAATGACCTTTGACATTGAAATTTACGCTGAACAGCTCACCGGTTCACTTACTTTGGAGAATAAGTCAGGAGCTCCTGATTGGCAGATTTTGGGAAATGACACAATGAAAGGTACTTTGACCTATAATCTTACCAGTCCGACTTTTGACTATACCTTCAGCGCTACCGGACTTAAGGGAACCACCAGCTACAGTCTGATCTACTACGCCGATCCATGGCCAGGTAACAACCCTGGTGCTTTGATTGGAACGGGAACATCGTTAGGTGATGGTACCCTCACTATGTCAGGCTCCACTGAGCTTGGTATGGATCTTCCAAAATGGTGCTGTGACCAGAATCATCCAGAAGGCGCCAAGATCTGGCTAGTTCCATCTAGCGACTACAACGGTGGTAGTGCGTTTACTGGTCCGATGACCAGTTGGAGTCCTGCAGACTATCTGTTTGAGACTGCTCTGATTACCTACGACGACACCGGTCTCTAAAGAGAGTCGGTGGTTGATCTTGAAATGGTTGGTAGGGCGCGGCTCCCTACGCGCCCACCAGACCATCGATAGAAAGGTAAAAAAATTGTGAAACCAAAGCTAAAATTTGCCATAAATTTGGTTTATACTCTATTGGTTGTTGTTCTAATTGTTTTTGGAGCAGCTACGGCATTATCGGTTTTTGCCGGACCGGGGAATTTTCGAGTCTTCGTCGTTGGTTCCGGTTCGATGAACCCGGCGATGAAGATTGGGTCGATAGTTCTTGTTGAACCAACGAGCTGGGCGAAGAAAGTAGCTTCGCCAATGCCGATGCCAGTTTTTAATAAAGGCGACATCGTCACCTATCTTTCCGAAAAAACCTCGGTTACCCATCGGGTCGTTGGAGTGGAAGGAAGCGACGGGCAATTTGTTTATGAGACAAAAGGTGACGCCAACAAAGCAGCTGACCGCGAAAAGGTTTCGGAAAAGCAGGTTTTGGGAAAGGCGATCCTCTCGGTTCCATACGTTGGCTACGGTGTCAACTTCGCCAGAACTCAACTGGGGTACATCTTCCTGATTGTTATTCCGATTACTTTGATTATTTTTAGCGAAATCCAAAATATTAGTACAGAGATAAGAAGAATGATTGCTGATCGGCGGAAAAGGAGATTAGCGATATGAGAAGTTCGGTTTTCAAAATCGTATTTTTATTTTTTGTCGTTGGACTGCTGGTAATAGGAATAAAGGCAAGAATCACTAAGTCTTTTCTTTCTGATACTGAAACCCAGACCAGCAATACCATTTCCACTGCTACATCATTTTGCGAGCAGAAAAAAGTCTGGACAGCAAATGTTGTGATCGTGAGCCAGGGGACGTTAAAAAACGGTAATCCAATTAACGATCCAAATCGGAAAGACCCAACGAAAGCATTGGGACCAAACGATTGGGTTCCTGAGACGGGAACAAATTTCTTTAGTCTTGGGGTGGGCGGGACAATCACGCTTTCCTTCAACTCACCGGTTTTAGATGGCGCCGGCGCGGATCTTTCTTTTCACGAAGCAACGAATGGTCGGCCGACATATCCAGAGGAGAAAGCTAGAGTTGAGGTTAGCAGGGACGGAACGACCTTTCTACCAATCGGGGAAGTAACTAGTGAACCCGGCGACGATGGCGTAACCTTTTTAGATTTTTCATCCACCAGTTTATCATCAATTAAGTTCGTAAAATTGACAGACACGACCAATTTTGATCCGCATGCTGGCGACGCTGATGGATATGATCTTGATGCAGTTGACGGTGTATATGGATGTGAGTAAAAAATGAAAAAGAAAGAAATTTTTAGAAGAATATTCGTCTTTACTTTAGCCGTAGCGGTGATTATTGCTGTTGTGGGTATTTATCAAAATGCCCATCCTTCGACTGTAAGGGCAGTTGGGGATTTGACGATCAACTGGGGAGTACCGACGACAGGAGATCCAATTTTTGTTGTTAACAATATACTGCCTGGCGAAAGCGAATCGAGAACTGTATTGGTGAAAAATGACGCTACGGTTGCAAGATCGGTGGGAGTGCGGGGAGTTAAGACAAGTGAAACAGGGTCTCTTGCAACTGTTCTCGACTTTGTAATTTCCGAGGGCGGTACTGATCTTTATGGTGGGACGGTTGCCACCGGGCCGAAAACTTTGGAGCAGTTTTTTACGGAAAGCGCGGGGATAAACGGTATTTTCTTATCTAACCTTAGTCCTGGTCCAGGAACAAATTATACATTTAAGGTAACTTTTGATCCAAACGCTGGTAATGAGTTTCAAAACAAACAAGTCATTTTTGATTTAATTATCGGTATTATTATCGAAGTACCGCCGGAATGCTCCGGAATTACCTTTAGCGGTCCGCCAATTTATGGGACTTCGAGGGGAGACCATTTGGTCGGGACTCCTGGAAACGATCTGATATTCGGGCTCGAAGGCAGCGATTCGATTGATGGCCGGGGCGGCGATGATTGTATTGTGGGCGGGGAAGGCAGCGATTCTTTGAAAGGTAACAACGGAAACGATGTCATTCTCGGCCAAGGTGGCAGTGACTCGCTGAAAGGCGGAAATGGTAATGACAAACTATATGGTGGGGATGGTTCGGACAGTCTTGACGGAGAAAATGGCGACGATTACCTTGATGGCGGAGGTGGTAGTGACTCTTTGAAAGGCGGAAATGGTAACGACACTTTACTTGGTGGCCCCGGCAGCGATAGTCTGAAGGGCGGAAACGGAAATGACTTTTTGGATGGCGGGGATGGTTCAGACAGCGTTGACGGTGGTAATGGTAATGACATACTTTTGGGTGGTCTGGGCGACGATTCCCTAAAGGGAGGAGCTGGAGACGACTATTTAGATGGTGGTCCTGGCGTCGATTCGCTGAAAGGTGAAGCCGGAACCGATACCTGTTTGAACGGCGAAAGTGTAAAAACTTGCGAGTTGCCATAAAAACTACTGAAATTTAACCACTTTTATTAGCTAGAAAAATATGTTTTAATGTTGCCAAAACCAAAAATTATTCTTGCGAGGGCGAGGTTTTAGCTGCCTTGCCTTTTTCATTTGATATGAGCAGAAAAAAGTTTAACGAAAAGCCAATCTTTTTTGACGAAAGTGGTAAGCGTTGGCTAAAAATAAAGATCGGGTTTGGATTTCTTATTGCTACTTTTTTGGCAGTAATACTCTTGATTGCTGGAGCGATTTTTTGGCAACCAAAGGGTTTTTTGCTAAAGATCGCCGGCGATTCCAACTTTGATGTGATCGACAATATATCCACGCAGGTTAAAGAGACGATCATTGTCGGTGGCGCCGGAACTTTTATTAAGATTTCCCCCGACCATTCTTCTAAGAAGCCAAAGTATAATATTCAGCGCACCGAAGAGACAAAGGGGAAAGTGATAGCTCTCACGTTTGACGATGGCCCGAGCCCGGTTTATACCGAGCAGATTCTTTCAATTTTAAAAAAAGAAAATGTCTCGGCGACCTTCTTTTTAGTTGGCGAAGATGTTCTTAAGTATCCGGGTGTTGCTAAGACGTTGGTAAGGCAAGGTCAAGAAATCGGCAATCATACTTTTTCCCACGCCGAGGAAGGCGCGGTTGATTACAGCAATCCTAAAAATTCTCCCCGTCTAGATTACGAGTTAAATTTTGCCCAAAGTGCAATTATCGCAAAAACTGGAATCAAAACAAAGCTGTTCCGAGCCCCATACTGGGGAGTGGAAGACAAAATTTCCATGGATACGCTAGCTTTTTCAACGTTTGCTCTGGATAGAGGCTATTTGATGAGCAGCCCGACGCTAAACTCCTTTGATTATCAAGAGAAAACGACGAAGAAGATTATTCAAAATAGTACGGCAGAGACTGGCAACCCCGTTGTTTTGCTGATGCACGATGGTGGTGGAGATCGAGAAAAAACTATCCAGGCCCTCCCGTCGATCATCAACTTCTATAAATCCAAAGGTTATCGTTTTGCAAAACTTTCCGATCTGGTAGCTCAACCAACCATGGTGCAACCAGGCGTTTTTGAAGATGTATCTAGTAATGTCGCTATCTTAAGCTACGAATTCCTTAGAAAGATCCCTTTGATTTTAAACCCAATTTTTCTTTTTGGACTAGCCTTTACCCTGGTTTATAGCAGCAGCGTTATTTTACTTTCTTTATTAGAGCTATTCCGTTCCAACCGATTAAAGAGGACTCTTCGAAAAAATTACTGGCCGGCGGTCACCGTCTTAGTACCGGCTTACAATGAAGAAAAAGTCATTGGCAAAACAATAAAATCTATTCTGGCCTCCGATTATCCAAATTTTAAGATTTTAGTTATTGATGATGGTTCTACCGATAACACTCTAACAATCGCCAAGTCTTTTGAGACAGACACCAGAGTCAGGGTACTCCATAAAGAAAATGGCGGTAAATTTTCCGCTCTCAATTTTGGCTTACAACATGTTCAAACAGAAGTTTACATCGCGATCGATGCCGATACCCAAGTGGTTCCCAACACTATTTCCAACTTAGCCCGTTTCTTTCAAGTGAGAAAGATTGGTGCGGTCGCTGGTAATGTCAAGGTGGGTAACCGGAAAAATCTTCTCGGTAGTTTGCAATCGATCGAATATATCATGAGCCTAAATCTAGAAAGAAATGCTTATAGTTTCTTGAACTCGATTTTAGTCGTGCCTGGTGCGCTGGGAGCGTGGCGAACGAAAGCTGTTCAAGCAGTCGGCGGTTACCTGGGTAATACTTTAACCGAAGATGCTGAACTGACTTTACGGATACTGCGGGAGGGGTTTCGATTAGTCTACGATAAAGATTCAGTGGCTTACACCGAAGCGCCGGCAACACCTACCCAACTTATTAAACAAAGATTCCGCTGGACATTTGGCATTTTTCAAACCCTTTTTTCCCACAAGGATCTGATCTTTAAGAAAAAACATAGCTTCTTAGGTTTTATCGTCCTGCCGTTTACGATTTTTGTCCAAGTACCAATAATGTTGCTGACGCCCCTGATGGACATCTTAGCTTTTTACTATATCTTTTTTATTTCCGCTAAAATGGTCGCGACTTACCTGATCTTTTATTTAGCTATTCGAACATTTTTAGCGGTGGTGGCGTTTGGGGTTAGTAAAGAATCACCTTGGCCGCTTATTTTCATGCCTTTTCAGCGGATTTATTATCAGCCGATTCTTTATGTAGCTTTGTATCAATCAGTAATCTTGGCATTTAGAGGCTCCACAGTAACTTGGCGGAAGCTAGACCATTGTGGCAGCGTTTCAATCTAAATATTCTAATAGGAGTAGTTGCTTCAATACCCCTGTTTGTTAGATAATAGTCTTAATGCGAGGGTTTTTTACATCTATTCTCTTTTTCCTATTTTTTCTAATTTTTCCATTGGCAATTTTTTCCTACGTGATAAATTCGATTATTTCGCCGGAATATATTAAGGAGAAGCTAGCGGAAAGTAAGATTTATACGACTGCTGCCGACTCTATTCCTCAACTAATCAAATTGCCTGATGAAGTACAAGCCGAGATGACCGATCAAACTGAAGCGGATTTTAAAGAATTTTTAAAAAAGGATGTCACAGCAGATTATTTACAAAATAAAACCGAGTCTTTTGTTGACTCCACCTTTGCTTGGCTTTCCGGAAAGACAGAAAACACTCCAACCCTCGATCTTTCGGATCTTAACGGAAAATTAGCCACCTTTGCTAAAGAAAAAGGATCTCCTCTACCAGAGGATTTCATCGAGCCAGCCCCGATGAAGTTCGAGCCAACCAAAGACAATCTGAAAATAAGGCAGATTTTTCAAATAATCCAGATGGTACCAACCTTTCTCGCCACAGCTAGCGGCGTGATACTTCTCCTCATTTTTTTGCTGGCAAAAGGTTGGAAATCGAAACTGCGTAAAGTTTCTCTGGCTTTTTTTGTACCGGGGTTCCTCGGTCTACTGTCCATTCTCCCGGTCATGTTCCTATTTGCTATTATAACTGGAGCAGTCTCGGATGGGTTAAGAGAGCCAGGTTGGGAAGAATTAACCGAATCAGTTAAAACTCTAATATCCGCGATCTCGACCGACGTATTTAGAAGCATGCTAACGATTTATGTCGGCGCAGTTATTGCAGCTATTATTCTTTTCATTACTGCCCTCTTTGTTGGGAACAAACCAAAGGAGCCGGCAAAAGTCCCTATCGATCTAACCAGCAAGCAAGCTACTTAATTTGCGGAGATTAGGGTTTCGTATTCGGGGTAGTACTTTTGGATTTCCGATAAATCAAAGCTAGGCAAAATTGATTCTTTCGGCTCTCTTTCCAACAAAAATTCGAAGGAAGCTTTCACCAATTCTTCCGAAGACTTTAAACCACCAGTTAATTTTACATAAAGATCTTTCGACAGACTTACATTGTGGGTTGTTTTAGAATTGTCCTCGCCAACTACCTCGACTTGAAATTGTTGTGGATCAGCGTTTGGGTCAATAGAAAGTAAAGAAACATTGATTTGAGCCATAAGTTATTTTTACCACTAAATTTGCGTTAAAGCAAATCTGGGAAGTGTTCGATTTTTCGTATATAATGGATGTATGCAAATTTCTAGTTTGGTTACTTTAATTTCAGGGCTTTTCTTTATCATCGGAATATATTTTTTGCTTGTCAAAGAATTTAGAGATCCGACAGTCTGGAAGTTTTATTTTCCGCCGTTTTACGAAGAAACTTCTAAAAGCAGCAAATTAATTGTTTACCGAAAGTTAAAAAATAAGGTAAAGATTGCTTTAGGTTGGTATTTTCTGATCACGGGCGTACTTATCTTTATTTTGTTGATTTTTGCAAATCTGCAGTGCGGTTCCTCGATTTTTTAATATGATATTAAAAATTCCCATTTTGCCAAAGGCCATATTCGCAAGCTGAGTGATGAGGAGGAATATCGGCTTTAAGAAGCTCAATTGCTTTTTCAAAGACAGACCGACCAGACTCGGCATCGATTGCCACCTTGACTGGTTCAACTGTGAAGTTGGTAACACCGCCGTCAACCACCTCTTTAGGTGAATAAAAAACCAGATAGCCAAAAGGAGCTGGCGGCAAGCCATTTTCTTTAATAAGCAGAGCATAAAGATCTAGCTGGAGTTGGTAGTAGGTATGAGAATCTTCTTTTACCAGTCCTCCCCGGGTTTTGTAATCAAGCGGAGAATATCGGCCACCGGTCATTAAAAGATCATCCAGAGCGCCAACTAATTTTGCATTTTGCGATTTATCAAAATATGTGAGGCCTGTTCGCCAATTACGCCAGCGGTTTATTTTATTTAAATCAGGGTAAAGTTTGCCTTCAAATTTGCCTTCTATCTCTGGTGGTAGCCGGCCGAGCAATCGGTATTTATCATAATAGGGTTTGAGCACGTTATCCATCCCGGAGGGCAAAGAAGGAAATGGACCTGCCGGGCGATGGATATTTTTATTGATATGCAGCCAAAAACAACGGTTGCATTCAGCAAAAAGATTTAGGGTTGAAGGCGAAAGGCGAATCGGTTCCATAGGTACTTAATTTTAAACCATCGGCAGAGTAAACACAATTTTAAGATGATGAGTTATACTATTTTACTAAATGGCAATCGGTAAGTCAGAGATAATTTACAAGATTACTTCATTTATTCCCAAAGGGAAGGTTTCTACCTATACATCTTTGGCGGATCTTTCTGGGGTTAAAAGCCCAAGGTTAGTTGGGAATCTTTTGCACCAAAACCTAGATCCGGAAAAGATTCCTTGCCACAGAGTTGTTAATAGCAGTGGATTAGTCGCCATAAATTATGCCTTCGGTGGTGTCGGGGAGCAGATCAGAAAATTAAGGGAAGAAGGGGTTGGGATTATTGGTAAGAAAGTGAATCTAAGTAAACATCTTTGGCAGCCAAATAAAGTTTTAGTTTTGTACTTTGATTTACTCAAACAATACGGCGCGCCAGGCCTCTGGCCTTGGTTCGGTGGGGATAAGCCGCACACCCGTGAAGAAATTGCGCTTGGGGCAATTTTGACGCAAAACACAAATTGGCGCAATGTGAAAGCAGCACTGGGAAACTTAAGAGAAGAAGGCGCGATTACAATAAAACAAATATATCATTTAGGGCGAGGCGATTTTGAAAAGCTCAAGGTACTTATTCGACCTTCCGGTTTTTACAACCAAAAAGCAGAGCGGCTTTTCAGCTTTTCAAAATATATTATCGAAAACTTCCAGGGTTTAGAAAACTTTTTTGAATTACCTCTAAGGCAAGCTAGAGAAAAACTTTTAACAATAAAAGGAATTGGTAAAGAGACAGCCGATACTATTTTGCTTTATGCTGGAGAAAAACCAATTTTTGTAATCGATAACTACACGGTTAAGTTTGTCAAAGCTTACAATCTTTCGGAAACAACTGCTTATGATAGCCTCCAAAAACTTTTTATCACTAGTTTACCGAAAAATGCGAAGGTCTATCAGGAATACCACGCTCTAATTGTAAGGTGGGGTAAAGAGACCTAGAGCAAGAGCTTATCCTGCACGTTTGGAAAATTCGCGCTCCGATCGAGACCTTCTTGGGCTGGGTAAACGATCTACTTAGATAAGAAAATTCTCTATTCTCCAGGCGGTCGTTCGGGACGCTCTTCGCGTGGCCGGGCTTCGGCAACGATGATCTTACGGTCGCCAACTTCGGCACCATTGAGCTTCTCAACGGCTTTAGCCGCCTCTTCATCGGCGGACATCTCCACAAAACCGAAACCACGGGATCGACCGGTGTTTCGATCAGTAATAATAGTTGCAGATTCGACCTTGCCTACTTCGGCGAAAAGCTTTTCAAGGTCGCCGCTGCTAGTTTCGTAGGGTAAACCCCCAACAAACAGCTTTTTAGCCATAAGATGTTTCCTTTCTACCCCGCTTAGCGGGGTTCTACCTTTACTTACTTATTCAACTGGTAAGCTCGGGAAAAACGAGTACGAACAGAGGAATAAGAAGGTAAGGAATTGTTAAAAATACTAACAAGTCAATTGTAGTAGGCGGCTACCCGATTGTCAACTAGAAGATAAAAGCGTAGCACACTCGTATGCTATGTCGCTCGTACTTTTGTACAAAACCGATACTTAAGCATGCTGTGACCACCCGGGGATTAGAAGCAGGATCTTCCTTGGGTCTTGACCTCCACAAATCTTAGCCGCCTTGACAAAACCACCACTGCGGTGTATAAATGTTCGGTTAATTTTCACCTCCTTTTTGCCGGTAAGTTAGTTGCTAAGGGATCCAGCAGGTTTCCTTGGCAACTTTCCCCGGCTTGACTGCCGGCGGGCAGGCTTTTTGGTTCCCACTTGCAGACTTTATTAATTTTGGTTAGCATTAAAGTTGCTTTTTATTTCGCCGATTTGCTCCAGTTATTAAAAATATGATCAAACCTGATAATTTAGGACCAGAAAAATTAATTGAAGTTTATGATCAGGAAACCGGCATGCACGGTTTTTTGGTGATTGATAATACCTGGCTGGGTGTCGCCAAAGGTGGTTTGCGAATGACGCCGGGCGTAAGTTTGGAAGAAGTGTTTCAACTTGCTCGGGTGATGACTTACAAAAATGCCTTGGCGGGACTACCTTTTGGTGGTGGCAAATCGGGAATCGTCGCTAACGTAAAAAAAATTAGTTTGGAAGAAAAATTTGAATTGATTAGGTCTTTTTCAAAAGCAATTAGTCATCTCTGCCCTGCGGTCTACATTGCTGGCCCTGATGTTAATACCGGAGAGCGGGAAATGGCCGAATTTGTTCGGGCGAACGGTTCCTTGAAGGCCGCTACCGGCAAGCCCGCCGATATGTGTGTTAAACCAGGGGTGGAATGCGGAATTCCTCACGAGTTTGGTTCGACCGGTTTTGGTGTCGTCCAGGTAATTTTGGAAGTTTTAACCTTTTTAGGCAAGAACATTAAGGGTATGAAGGTAGCGATCGCGGGTTTTGGTAATGTCGGAACATTTGCCGCCAGCCTTTTGGACCAGCAGGGAGCGAAGATTATCGCCATTTCCGATAGCAGCGGTACGACTTACAACCCCGAAGGTTTGAATGTTCAAAAAATTTTTGATGTCAAACGCGAAAAGGGAACTGTAGTAGCAAATCCTGATGGCGAAAAACTCAAAAACGAGGATATTTTTACATTAAATAACGTGGATATTTTGATTCCGGCAGCTTTGGGAGGAGTCATAACCAGTAAAAATGCAAAAGGGGTCAGGGCAAAAATTATTGTTGAAGCAGCGAATTTACCAGTAACAGCTGATGCCGAAGCCGCTCTGACTAGACGGGGCGCATTAATAATTCCCGATATTATCGCCAATGCCGGTGGGGTGATATCTTCCTACGCCGAATATCGAGGCTATAATCCAAAGCAGATGTTTAAGCTCGTGGAAAGAAAAATTAAACGAAATGTACGGATGATTTTAGAAAAATCCGAAAATGAGAAAATTACCCCCCGAGCCGCCGCTTTAGAAATCGCCCGCGAAAGATTAAACCGCGCGAAAAAATTCTAAAATGATCAAAGAACTTTGTTTTGTAACCAGCAATGAAAATAAGGCCAAGGAGGCAGAGGCCATTCTTGACTTACCAATAAAGATTGTTAACAAGGAAATTAAAGAAATCCAATCGTTAAATCTTGAGGAAGTAGTAAGGCAGAAGGCAACCGATGCCTACAAAGAAATCAAAAAGCCTTTGTTTGTCGAAGACGTTGGTATTTATGTTGAAGCTTGGAATGGGTTTCCCGGGCCTTTTACGCGATATCTGTTGGAGAGTGGTGGGCCTGATCTTTTTCTAAGAATGATGGAACACGAACAAAACCGAAACGTAGTTGCAAAAGTAGCGATTGGTTTCACTTACGGAAAACAAATAAGAACTTTTACTGGCGAGGTCAAGGGAAAAATATCCGGTAAGGTAAAAGGTTCGAGGGGTTGGGCTTGGGATTTTATTTTTATTCCTGAAGGATATGATAAAACTTTTGCGGAGTTGGGTCCGAAAATAAAAAACATCGTTTCCGCCCGTCACGCTGCTCTCGAAAAATTCAAGAAATTCCTCCAATCCTAGCATTGATAGGGAGTCACCTTGTCAAGGGGATTTCTTTTTTAGCTCATGGCCGCCAAATTGATTGCGAAGAGCAGCGAGAATTTTTCCGGTGAAACTTGGGTTTTTCTCCGAGTCGCTACGAAACTTCACCGACCTTTCGATAATTGGTAGAGGAATTTTTAATTCTTCTGCTGTTTGAGAAGTCCAAGCTCCCTCGCCGGTTTGTGCCACCGACCCAGAAACTTCCTCAAGATCTTGACCATAAGCCTCAAACGCTTGGGTAAGCCACCCCATCAAACGTGACTCGGTGACTGCGCCGTGGTTGTAGATTTGGGCTATTTTCCTTAGATTTAGCGCAAACGGGGCATTTTTCAAAACTGTAAAGCCCTCGGCGATTGCCTGCATCATACCGTACTCAATACCGTTGTGAACCATTTTGACGAAGTGACCGGCTCCAGCTGATCCCATATACCCGTAGCCATCGGCGGCGGCTAGGTTTTTAAAGACTCGTTCCACCTTCTTATAGATTTGCGGATCTCCCCCGACCATTATAGAGGAGCCGCTTCGGGCGCCGGCTGGACCACCCGAAACGCCCATATCCAGATAGTCAAACCCTCTTTCTTTCAACTTTTCGTAGTGACTAAGGGAGTTTTTGTAATAAGCGTTGGCGGCGTCGATGACTATGTCACCCTTGGACAAATAATCAGCCAGTCCTTTTTCACCAAAGATGACTGGCTCGACAACATCGTGCGGTATCGAAAGTAAAATTACTCGAGGTTTTTGCAGCTTGCTCACTAGGTTTTCTAAAGACTCCGCTTTGGTACCACCTTGTTTTGCCAATTGCTCACCGGGTTCGCTTAAATTATCGAAACCAACGACCTGGTACCCTTTTTCTAAAAGGCGCAGGGCAAAGCCAGACCCCATTTTTCCCAAACCGACTATTCCGATTTGCATGCTAGGTCTACTATAGCCTAGGAAAGATCTTAAATCAACGCCTCATCAACGGTCATTATTAAAAATGCTGTTAGCGGTTGACAGCGAAGCTAGCTTCCCTTATAATCCGCGAGGATTACATCTTGCGCCTTGTTTCTTTAGCAAGATATAATCTTCAGTTATGCCAACGATTACCCAACTGGTGCGAAAAGGGCGCAAAAAGGTTGTTCACAAGGTAAGAGCCGCTGCTTTGCGAGGATCTTTTCACACCGCAAAACGAAAAATGGCACCAACCACCAACCCCCAGAAGCGGGGAGTAGCGATCGTGGTGAAAACAATGACGCCAAAAAAACCAAACTCGGCGCTGCGTAAAGTGGCGAGAGTTCGGCTTTCAAACCGGAAAGAAATCACTGCCTATATCCCCGGGATTGGCCATACCCTGCAAGAACACTCCATAGTTTTGGTTCGGGGCGGCCGGGTGAAAGATTTACCGGGCGTGAAATATCATGTAATCCGCGGCCATTACGACACGACTGGTGTCGAAGGGCGCAAGCAAGGAAGAAGTTTGTACGGTACGAAAAAACCTAAAGAATAATGTTTAAAGAAAATCCTAAGCACGAAATCCGAAATTCTAAACAAATCTTAAATCACAAATCACAAATTCCAAACGTTTTGTGGTTTGAAAAATTGGTATTTAAAGCTTATTTAGGATTTAGATATTAGAGTTTAGGATTTTATAGCGTATGCGTGGAAAAAGAGCAGAAAAAAGAAAGTTAGGACCAGACCCAATCTATAGCAGCCGATTGGTGACGCGGTTTGTTAACCGGATTATGGGAGAGGGTAAGAAAAAGACCGCTGAGGGAATTGTGTACAAAGCTTTCGAAAAAATCAAAGAGGCCGGTAAAAACCCACTTGAAATCTTTGAGGTGGCAGTCAAAAATGTTGGACCGAGGATGGAAGTTCACCCCCGCCGTATCGGTGGTGCTTCTTACCAAGTGCCTGGAGAAGTAAAAGGAGATCGGCGTGAATCTCTGGCGCTGCGCTGGATTGTTTCTAATGCAGCTGCTCGGTCAAATAAAGAATATAAGACAATGATTGATAAACTGGCCGCCGAGTTAACCGACGCCGCCGCTGGAACCGGTGGGGCAATTAAAAAGCGGAACGAAGCCCACCGGATGGCGGAGGCGAATAAAGCGTTTGCACATTTTAGATGGTAATAAGGTACGAACGCTTTGCGACCACTTTGTGGACTAAAAGCTTTTGCCCACTTTCGTTGGTAACGAAAGCAATTTTAGCAAATGCCTTGCCCCCCGATTTAATCGGGGCTAAAAGCTTTAGCTCTAGCCCCGCTCAGCGGGGCGCAAGACACATAGTAGCTAATCTTCGGAGAAGATATAGCCCGCTTCGCGGTTCTAGCGACCATTTCATGGACTATAGCTACGAGTGGATTATTTCCGTTGGTAGTTTTAAAAAATGACAAATGTTTTGAATTTTTAGTCATTTGGTATTTATTTGACATTTTGGCTTTGGAATTTGAACTTTATTTAATATGGCCAAAGAAGCCTCTCTAGAAAAGATCAGAAACATAGGAATTATTGCCCATATTGATGCCGGGAAGACCACGGTGACTGAACGCGTTCTTTTTTACACCGGCAAAACTTACAAGATTGGCGAAGTGCACAAAGGTACCGCAGTGATGGACTGGATGGCGCAAGAAAGAGAACGGGGGATTACCATTACGAGCGCGGCCACCACTACTTTTTGGGCGACAAAGATCGGCCCCTTTAAGGATGAAAAACACCGCATCAATATAATTGATACACCCGGACACGTTGATTTTACGGCCGAGGTGGAAAGATCGCTGCGGGTTTTGGATGGCGGAGTAGTTGTGTTTGACGGAAAAATGGGGGTAGAACCGCAAAGCGAAACAGTTTGGCGCCAGGCCGATAAATACCATGTTCCACGACTGTGCTTTATTAATAAACTCGATGCCACCGGTGGCGATTTTTATAAGAGTCTATCTTCAATCCGTGATCGATTGGGTTCTAATGCTCATCCCTTGCAACTGCCAATTGGCGAGGAAAGCAATTTTAAAGGCGTGGTTGATCTAATTACCCGTAAGGCAACTATCCACACCAATGAGCTCGGTGCTAATCCGGAAATTGTTGAAGTACCCGCGGAGATGAAAGAGGAGGTTGAAAAATACCGCAGCGTTTTGGTTGAACAAATTGCTGAGCACTCCACCGATGAGTTGCTAGATAAGTATCTTTCTGGTCAGGAATTAAACGAGGAGGAGCTAAAAAAGGGATTGCGGCTGGCGACAATCTCGGCAAAGTTGGTACCGGTTTTAGCTGGCAGTGCCTTAAAGAATAAGGGAATCCAGCCGCTTCTTGATGCGGTGGTTGATTTCCTGCCTTCCCCGTTGGATGTACCCCCAGTGAAAGGTATCAGTCCAAAAACAAGAGAAGAGGAGGAAAGAAGGACAGCCGATGATCAACCTTTTGCCGCCCTGGCTTTCAAAGTGATGTCGGACCCATTTGTTGGTCGGCTGACCTACTTTCGAGTTTATTCTGGAAAGCTTTCCGCCGGCAGTTATATTTACAATTCAACGCGGGATGGGAAAGAAAGGATTAGCCGGATCCTCCTAATGCACGCCAATACTCGGCAAGAAATTAATGAGATTTCGGCCGGGGAAATTGGCGCAGCCGTTGGTTTAAAGGATACCTTTACTGGCGATACGCTTTGTAATGAGGCATCGCCAATTGTCCTTGAAGCTATCCGCTTCCCAGAACCAGTGATTTCTTTGGCGATCGAGCCCAAGACAAAAGCTGATCAAGAAAAAATGGGCCTTTCCCTAGCTAAGCTTGCCGAGGAAGACCCAACCTTTCGGATGAAAACTGACCAAGAGACAGGCCAATCAATCATCTCGGGGATGGGAGAGCTGCACTTGGAAATTATTGTTGACCGGATGAAACGCGAATTTGGAGTTGAAGCCAATGTGGGCCGGCCACAGGTTGCCTATAAAGAAACAATTAGAAAAGAAGCTTGCGGTGAGGGTAAGTATATTCGCCAAACCGGTGGGCGCGGTCAGTACGGCCATTGCTTTATTCGGGTGGAGCCAAGTCCGCGAGGTGAAGGATATGAATTTATCTCCGAAATTGTCGGTGGAGCAATCCCGCGTGAGTTTATTCCGGCGATTGAAAAAGGTGTCAAGGAAGCAACGGACAGTGGGGTTTTGGCCGGTTACCCAATGGTCGATTTGAAAGCGGCAGTTTACGATGGGACCTATCATGATGTGGACTCTTCAGAAGTAGCCTTTAAAATTGCCGGGTCGCTCGCGTTTAAAGAAGCGGCTAAGAAGGCAGGTCCAGTACTTTTAGAGCCAATTATGAAAATTGAAGTGACAGTTCCAGAAGAATTTATGGGCGAGGCGATTGGCGATCTATCTTCAAAAAGAGCAAAAATTTCAGCAACGGAAAACAGAGGTAATGCAAGAGTGATAAAGGCATTGGTGCCTTTGGCGGAGATGTTTGGTTATGCGACTACTTTGCGCAGCATCACTTCCGGCCGAGCCTCATTTAATATGGAACCGTCTCATTACGAAGAGGTGCCGGCAAACGTCGCGGCGACGCTGACTGAAAGAACATCCCAAAAAAGGTGTTGACTTTGCGTCTGGAAGTCACTAAAATTGCTAGGTTGAATCTTTAATAACAAAAATTTTTCTGCCCGAGTAAAATTTAAGGAGGCATTTATGGCAGAAAGAAAAAAATTCGAAAGAACAAAGCCCCACATCAATGTGGGAACAATTGGTCACGTTGACCACGGTAAAACTACCCTCACCAGCGCGATAACTAAATATTTAGCGGCTAAAGGGATGGCCGAGTATATTCCCTTTGATTCAATTGATAAAGCGCCCGAAGAGAAACAAAGAGGAATCACAATCGCCTTGGCCCATGTGGAATATGAGACTGAAAAGCGCCACTACGCCCACATTGATGCGCCTGGCCATGCCGATTACATCAAGAACATGATTACCGGCGCCGCTCAGATGGACGGGGCGATTTTGGTGGTGTCCGCTGCTGATGGGCCGATGCCCCAGACCAGAGAGCATATCTTGCTCGCCCGCCAAGTGGGAGTCCCATCGGTTGTGGTTTATATGAACAAAGTAGATATGGTTGATGATAAAGATCTGCTAGATTTGGTTGAAGAAGAAATCCGCGAACTACTAACCAAATATGAATACTCCGGCAAAGATGTACCAATAATTCGCGGTAGTGCCTTAAAAGCTTTGGAAGGTGACGGCCAGGCGGAAAAAAGCATCGAAGAGCTTTTGAAGGCAATTGATGATTACATCCCAACCCCGAAGCGTGATCTCGACAAACCATTCCTAATGCCAATTGAGGATGTTTTCTCGATCAAAGGACGGGGGACAGTGGTGACCGGAAGGGTTGAACGTGGTAGAATCAAAGTCAACGATAGCGTTGAAGTCGTTGGTATTCGGCCGAAAACCACCGCAACGATTGTTACTGGAGTAGAAATGTTTAGAAAACAACTTGATGAGGGTCAAGCTGGAGACAATATTGGGTTGCTACTCCGAGGTGTTGAAAAAGATGACGTTGAGCGTGGTCAGGTGGTAGCTATTCCTGGTAGTATTAAGCCGCACACTGAGTTTGACGCCGAAGTTTACGTTTTAACTAAAGAGGAAGGTGGCCGACACACACCGTTTTTCACGGGTTACAAACCCCAATTCTACCTTCGAACAACTGACGTGACTGGGGATGTAACGTTGCCTTCTGGGACCGAGATGGTCATGCCTGGCGACAACACTAATCTAAAAGTTAAGTTAATTGGTCCAGTTGCTTTGGAGGAAGGGCTGCATTTTGCGGTGAGAGAAGGTGGTAAAACGGTTGGTGCTGGTGTAGTAACCAAGATTGTTGCCTAAACAAGGTAGTCTTGTAGTTAAACGTTGATATGCCAAAAGGACGTCTACGCGTACGTTTAAAATCATATGACGCTAGAGTACTTGATAACTCGGCAGAGGAAATACTCAATACAGCAATTCGGACTGGTGCAAAAGTCGCTGGTCCTATTCCTCTACCAACGGAACGGGAGACCTTTACCGTGACTACCTCTCCGCATGTAGATAAAGATGCCCGGGAGCAGTTTGAAATAAGGACTCATAAGAGACTTATTGATATAATTGAACCAACACCAAAGACGCTAGATGCCCTTATGCACCTTGAGCTTCCGGCGGGGGTGGATATTGAAGTGAAAATGTGAGCTTATATATTTATTATACCTGCTTATCAGGTAGGCAACGAAAAAAGCAAACTTTGGGCCGAAAGGCCCATCTTTGTTGATTTAGATTAGTAATTTTAAATATTATGGTTAAGGGTTTGATAGGCAAAAAAGTGGAAATGACACAGGTCTTTGATAGAAATGGACGGGCGGTACCAGCGACTAAAATAAAGGTAACGCCAAACTTTATTATTCAGGTAAAACAAGCTGAAAAAGATGGGTACAAAGCAGTCCAAATTGGGGCTGGGGTAGCAAAAAAACCGACCAAACCGCTGGCTAGCCGGGCAAAGAAAGCTGGTTTAGAGGCGGCGCCAAAAATTTTTCGAGAAGTTGAATTCGACGGCGATACTAAAATTGGTCAAAAAATAAGTTTGGGTGAGGTTTTCCGCAAAGGGTCTTTGGTTGATGTCCGGGGAATTTCGAAGGGTAAAGGATTTGCTGGTGTCGTAAAGCGCTGGGGATTTGCTGGCGGACCGCGAACTCATGGACAGTCGGATAGAGAACGTGCCCCCGGTTCGATTGGTGCTACCACAACGCCAGGCAGGGTTTACAAAGGGACCAAGATGGCAGGCCATATGGGAAATTGTCGAGTAACGACCCGGGGATTAGAGGTTATGGAGATGAAAGAAGAGGAAAACGAACTTTGGGTGAAAGGATCAGTTCCTGGCGCCCGCAACAGCATCCTTTTGATTCAAAAATCGAAAAAGGAAAAGAAAGCTTACCACGAACCCGATATCCCGGCAATTCCAGTGGTCGCGGGTGCAAAGGAGGAGGCACCCCAAGAACCGGCGGCTACGCCGCTAGAGCCTTCCGTGCCGCAGAAGAACAAGAAAAACCGCAAGGAGGAGAAGAGGGAGAAGAGGCGGTAAAGGAGCAGGAGCGATGATGAAAAGAGCGCAACCGACAACAAAAAAAGAGACTAAGAGAAAAATAACCAGGCGAAAAAAAGACGATCGATTGTCTGTCCCACTCTACAGTCAGAAAGGCGAGGTAATCAAAAGTATCAGCCTGCCGAAAGAAATCTTTGGTCAAAAACCAAATCCGCCCCTTCTTTCTCAAGTGGTTAGGGCTTATTTATCTAGAAAAAAACCACCAACCGCCTCGACCAAGACTAGAGCCGAAGTGGCCGGTGGTGGAAGAAAACCTTGGCGGCAAAAAGGTACTGGCCGTGCCCGAGCCGGTAGTATCCGATCACCAATTTGGCGCGGTGGGGGTGTTGTCTTTGGTCCTAAGCCGATCGGTAAGGAACTTACTCTGCCGAAAAAGTTGCGCCAAAAAGCCTTGGCGGTAGCACTTTCGGGTAAGTACACCGAAAAGGCTGTAACCGTGGTTGATAAGTTAGAGTTTAGCCAACCAAAAACCAAAAAAGCACAAGAGTTCCTTAAAAAGATGCCAATTGAGCAGGAAAAACCGGTCCTCTTGGTTTTGGAGGAAAGAAAACCGACAACGGTAAAGTCTTTCAGGAACATCGAGAAAGTTGAAGTTTCCAGGGCTCTGGACTTAAATAGCCTGGATGTGCTAAAATTTGCTGGTTTAATTTTTACACAAGAGGCTTTAGAAAAATTAAAAGAGCGCTTTGGTGGTAGCGATGGACAGAGTGATTAAAAAACCAATTTTAACGGAGAGAAGCTTACAAGAAGCAACAACCGGTAGGTATAGCTTTGAAGTAGATTTGAAGGCCGATAAACGTCAGATCGCGAACGCAATCAAAAAAGCCTTTAGCGTGGATGTTTTAGAAATTAGAACTAGAATTTTAAAGGGAAGACGGGTCAGGATACGAGGAACCAGGTTGGAAAAAGAAGGCGCAAAGATCAAGAAAGCAACCGTCAGGGTACCTTCCGGCCAAAAAATTTCTGTCTTTGAAACAGCTTGAAGTTAGAGGGTGTCCAAAATTATGGTGAAAAAAATTGATGTTAAAAAAGTTAATTCAAAGAAGTTGGTAGCGGCAAAAGCGGTAAAATCTTTAATGGAGATTTTACCCAAAAGCGGCGGTCGGGACTCTAAAGGCCAAATTTCTGTCCGCCACATTGGTGGCCGACATAAAAGACTTTACCGAGAAATAGATTTCAAAAGAGATAAATTTGGTATTGAAGCTAAAGTAGCCGCTATCGAATATGATCCTAACCGGAGCGCTAAAATCGCTCAACTCCATTATGTAGATGGAGAGAAACGCTATATTCTTGCCCCAGTGGGTTTAGAGGTTGGGGAAAAAGTAATCTCCGGTGAGAAGGTGGAGGTAAAACCGGGTAATACCATGCCTTTAAAAAATATTCCGGTTGGGATTCAAGTTCACAGCATTGAGTTCAGCCCTGGCAGGGGTGCTCAGATTGTAAGAAGCGCCGGTGGAGCGGCGACCTTATCAGCGAAAGAAGGAAAATTTGTTCAAGTGCGGATGCCTTCGGGAGAACTGCGAAGAATACCATCTAACAGCCTTGCCACTATTGGCCAGATAAGTAATCTTGATTGGAAAGATACAGTGGGCGGTAAAGCTGGCAGAACCCGCCACCTAGGAATAAGACCAACTGTCCGTGGTGTGGCGATGAGCCCGCGTGATCATCCGCACGGTGGGGGTGAAGGACGGTCTGGTATTGGTATGAGCTCGCCTAAGAGTCCAACTGGTAAGAAAACAAAAGGTGCGAAAACGCGAAAACCAAAAACTTCCGACAAGTTTATTTTGGAGCGGAGGAAATAATTTATATGCTGCCGAAGCGTCATGCCTGCCTGTCGGCAGACAGGTAATTTAGGAAAATTATGGGTAGGTCAAGCAAAAAAGGACCGTACGTTGATCAAAAGTTGTTAAAAAAAGTAAAACTCGCCAAAGAGACTGGTAGCCGAGACCCGATTAAAACCTGGGCGCGGGCTAGCCAAATATCACCGGAAATGGTTGGCGCAACTGTCGCTATCCATAATGGAAAAACTTTTGTTCCGGTATTTATTAGTGAGGCAATGGTTGGGTACCGATTGGGGGAATTCGCGCCAACCAGGCGGTTTACAAGTCATGGTTCAGTGAGCAAACGGATTTTGACGCCGACCTAAAGTCCGCTTACTCGCCAAAGTGGAGTTTGATTATGGTTGAGGTAGTAGCGATAGGCAAAAATTTAAGAGTATCACCGAGAAAGGTCCGCCCGATAGCTAAAAATTTTCGTGGTCAAGCTGCGGAGAAGGCTTTGGATTCTTTGCGCTTCGTTCCAAGAAAAGCGGCAGTTCAGTTGGCGAAGGTCTTAAAATCGGCGATTGCTAATGCCCGGGACAACAAAAATATCGATACTAAAGAATTAGTAATTAAAGATATTTTGGTGGACGAAGGCCCAAGTTTGAAACGAACAAGGCCAGTTTCTCGCGGATCGGCCCATCGGGTCTTGAAAAGAACAAGCCAGATAAAAGTAGTCCTGGAAGGAAAATAATCTATGGGACAAAAGGTAAATCCGAAAGCAGCCAGACTCGTCTTGACCCACAATTGGTCCTCCCGCTGGTTTGCGAAAGATGACAAAAAGTACAAAGAATTTTTGCTCGAAGATGTAAAGATCCGAAGGAAAGTTTTTGATAAACTAAAAGCGGCCGGGGTAGGTAACGCAATCATTGAGCGAAGTGCTGGGAAAATAAGCATCAGCGTTCAAGTAGCCAGGCCTGGTTTGGTAATCGGCAGAGGCGGGGCTGGCGTTGAAGAACTAAGAAGGGCGATTGAGAAGGAAATTGGTCAGAGGCTCACTTTAAACGTTGAGGAGATAAAGCGCCCGGAGTTAGAGGCTTACTTGGTTGCCAGAAATATCGCCGATCAGATTGAGAAACGCTTTCCGGTAAAGAGAGCGATGCTTCAAACTGTCGACCGAGTAATGGGGGCAGGCGCTCTTGGAGTAAAAATAATCTGTTCAGGACGGATAGGCGGGTCAGAAATCGCCAGAAGGGAAAAACAAGTCCAAGGAAGCCTGCCTACCTCTACCTTGCGAGCAAATATCGATTTTGCAAAAGTCGACGCAAAGACTGCAACGGCGGGTGTAGTTGGTGTAAAGGTATGGATTCATAGGAAGGAAGAAAGACTAGGAGAGTAACTATGTTGCAACCGAAACGTGTAAAATATAGACGAGCCTTTAGGGGAAGACGGACTGGAGTTGCCAGCCGGGGGAGTGCAATTTGCTTTGGTGAATTTGCGCTGAAAGCGACCGAGTCTAGTTGGATTTCCGCTCGGCAAATTGAAGCCGCCCGGCGGGCGATGACCCATTACACTAAAAGGGGCGGTAGAATTTGGATCCGGGTTTTTCCAGATAAGCCGGTAAGTAAAAAACCCCTGGAAACAAGAATGGGTTCGGGTAAAGGCGCAGTTGACCACTACGTGGCTGTAGTAAAACCCGGGGCGATTCTTTTCGAGATGGGCGGTGTCGAAGCGGCTGTAGCAGCCGAAGCAATGCGGCGAGCCGCCGCTAAGCTGCCAATAAGTGTTAAGTTTATTAGCCAGGAAGAGTAATTTTTTGGGGAAAGATAATGGCCAAGGCAGACTCAAGCTACAATCAAAAAGAAGCCGGAGAACTAACAAAGATTTTGGCGGAAAAAGAAAAGCAGCTGCTTGGAGCAAAAATGGATACCGCCCAAGGAAAAACAAAAGATGTTCATGTAAGCAGAAAAATTCGTGGAGAAATCGCGAAGATAAAAACTGCCCTGCGGAGCAAAGAATTAGAGGTATAAAAGATGTCGCGCTAAAGCGTGACGTAATTAAAAAATTATGGAACTTGTTGGTAAAGTTGTTGGTACAAAAATGCAAAAAACAGCCCTTGTCGAGGTTGAACGATTGGTTGCCCACCCTTTATATAAAAAAAGAATTCGCAAAGTAAAAAAGTATCAGGTTCACGATGATTTAGAGGTAAATATTGGCGATAGGGTAAAAATTGAAAGCTGCCGGCCGATCTCAAAGAACAAGCATTTTAAAATCAAAGAGGTAATTGGAAAATGACTTGCTACGCAAGACGTAATTTTCGAGGACTCAAATTATGATACAAACTAGAAGCATGTTAAACGCCGCTGATAACAGCGGAGCTAAAAAATTGATGATGATTGGGATTCCCGGTAGAGGAAGGCAAAGATTTGCCCGCCTTGGCGATGTGGTAACTTGTGTGGTTAAAAAAGCCGATCCCGCCGGTGGTGTGAAAGAATCCGAAATAGTCCGGGCGTTAGTGGTGAGAACAAAAAAAGAAAAAAGACGTCCCGATGGATCTTACGTTCGTTTTGATGAAAATGCGGTAATCGTTGTTGATAACCACGGTAATCCACGAGCCAGCCGGATTTTCGGACCAATTGCGAGAGAAGTAAGAGAGCGCGGTTTTATTAAAATCGCTTCCCTTGCACCGGAGGTAGTTTGACCATGAAGTTAAAAACTGGCGATGAGGTATTAGTTCTGCGAGGGAAAGATAAAGGGAAGAAAGGTAAGATAGATCGCGTTTTCGGCCGGCGGCAAGAGATTCTAGTAGCCGGAATAAATATTTACAAAAAACATGTTAAAAAATCAAAAAAAACCCCCGGTGGTATTATGGAATTATTCAGACCACTGCCAGTTTCCAAAGTTGCCCTAGTTTGCCCAAAATGTAATTTGGCGACAAAAGTGCAGATAGCGAGCGCCGATAACAAAAAAATAAGGATATGCAAAAAATGCAAACAACAAATCTGAAAGAAAAGTTTCTGAAGGAAACAAGATATAAGTTGAAGAATCTTCTGGGAAAGAAAAATATTTATGAGGTTCCTTCCCTGGAAAAAATTGTGATTAACACCGGTTTTGGCAGGCTTGCTCCTGACGAAAAAACGAGAGAGATAATAGCAGCCGATTTAGCAAAAATAACGGGGCAAAAACCTATTTTTACAGCCGCCAAAGCGGCCATCGCCGGTTTTAAGATTAGAAAAGGTCAAATAATCGGTGCTAAAGTGACCATCAGGGGAGCTAAAATGGATCATTTTTTCGAAAAACTGGTTTCAATCGTCCTACCGCGCTTAAGAGATTTTAGAGGTGTCAGTGAGGATTCCTTCGACCCCCGGGGCAATTATACACTCGGTTTTAGGGAAGCCAATGTCTTTCCTGAAGTTGATTACGGGAGGGCTGACAAACCAATTGGGTTAGAGATAACCGTTTGTACAACGGCTCAAACGAGCAAAGAAGCCCGGGCGTTGTTAACAGAACTTGGCATGCCTTTTAAGGTTCAAAAAGTAAGCCGAGGGCGGACGAGGCCCCAGCCTGCTCAGATAGGCGACTAAAGGTCAATATTTATGGCTAAACGATCATTAATTGTTAGAGCAAAAAAAGAACCAAAATTTAAGGTGCGGGCGTGCAACCGATGCCAGCTTTGTGGTCGGCCTCGGGCCTACATGCGGAAATTTGGTCTGTGCCGAATTTGTTTTCGGGCACTTGCCCATAAAGGAGAGCTGCCTGGAGTGGTAAAGGCAAGTTGGTGAGGTAAGCAAATGGATCCAATCTCAAACATGATCGCAATTATAAAAAATGGTTATTTAGCAAAAAAGCAAGCGATCAACATCCCTTATTCGCGTTTAAACGAGGAGATCGCGAAAAAAATATTAGAAGCTGGCTTTTTGGAGGCTGTGGAAGTCGGCGAGAAGGATCGAAAGTTGAAAATTTCTTTAGGTTATCAAGATAGTAAGCCTCTAATTCGTGGTATCGAGAGGATATCAAAACCTTCCTTACGTTTCTATACTTCGACAAAGAAGATACCGCGAATTTTGGGAGGTAGAGGTGAAGTTATCATTTCGACCCCCAAAGGGGTTTTAACTGGAAGGGAAGCAAAAAAAGCCAAGCTAGGTGGAGAGCTTCTTTTGAAAGTTTGGTAAAGAACAAACCATGAGTAGAATTGGCAAAAAACCCATAATAATACCAGAGGATGTCCAAGTGGAGTTGAACCATGAAGTAACAATAAGAGGCAAATTAGGCGAACTTTCGCTTGCCTTACCAAAGGGAATACGTGTGAAGAGAGTAGAAAATTCTTTAGTTATTTCACGGAATAATGAAAGTAGAACAGCAAAATCTCTCCACGGTTTAACCCGAAGTTTGATTGCTAATATGGTAGAAGGTGTGACAGCTCCCTTTAAAAAGACACTTGAACTTTCCGGAATTGGCTTTCGTGCCAATCTTTCCGGAAACAAGTTGGTTTTATCCATTGGGTTTTCTCACCCCCTGGAAGTAGAACCGCCAGAAGGTATAAATTTTGCTGTTGCGGAAAATAAAATTACCGTTTCAGGGGTAGACAAAGAACTTGTAGGGCAAGTAGCTGCTGAAATCCGAGCAAATCGTCCACCAGATCCTTATAAAGGAAAAGGTATCCGGTACGAAGGTGAGCCGATTCGGCTAAAACCAGGTAAAGCGGCAAAAGTTGGTACAGGGGCTAGGCCGTAAATATGGACAGCGATGCACGTGCACGGCGAAAGAAAGCTTTTAGAGCAAAAATTATTGGTAGCGAGCCTCAGCTGCGGCTAAATGTTTTCCGTTCCAGCAAACATATTTATGCCGCTCTAATTGATAATAGAGTGGGTAAAACATTAGTTTCGGCAAGTGAAAAAGACATAAAGGGAAGCGTAGGGTTGCCTAAGACGGAAAAAGCGTTTTTGGTTGGTAAGGCTATCGCGGCTAAAGCCCTCAAAAAGGGTTTTAAAGAAGTAATCTTTGATCGAGCTGGTTATCTCTATCATGGTCGGGTAAAGCGTCTAGCCGAAGGTGCTCGGGAAGGTGGTTTGGAATTTTAATACCTAGTACTTCTATGACTGACTACACTAGAGAAAAAGAATTTGAAGAAAAAATCGTCCAAGTAAACCGGGTTTCGAAAAAAACAGCCGGTGGTAATAAAATTGGATTTTCGGTTTTGGTTGTTGTTGGTGATAAAAACGGTCGGGTGGGGGTCGGTTTAGGTAAAGCCCCGGCAGTACGCGATGCAATCAAAAAAGGGGCCGCCTATGCAAAAAAACATCTGATTTCCGTACCGATATTGGGAACCACAATTCCCCACGAAGTTTATGTGAAAAGAGGTGCGGCTAAAGTATTGCTTAAACCAGCCTCAAAAGGTACTGGTGTTATCGCCGGTGGAGCAGTAAGAGCGGTAGTTGAAGCAGCTGGGATACGCGATATTTTATCAAAAGTACTTGGAACCGCGAATCAAGCATCAAATGTTTACGCTACGTTGGAGGCACTGAAAGTCCTTATGCCGCTCGAGAAGGAAAAAGGACCGCAGCAAGAGAGCGCAAAACCGCCAAAAGGGCGGGAAGAAAAAGAAGCGGCGCAGGTATTAGTTACGGCTAAGAAGTCAACCGTCAAGAAGAGGTTGAGGGTAGTTACCAAAAAGCGGCCAAAAGAAATTAAGTAGGGAAGGATTTTAAGTAGGCTATGAAATTAAACGATCTAATCAAAACTAAACTAAAATCAAAGAAAAGAGTCGGTCGTGGCGAATCTTCTGGAAAAGGGAAAACTGCCGGCCGTGGTAGCAAGGGGCAAAAGCAGAAAGAAAAAGTTAAACCTGGTTTTGAGGGTGGCCAACTGCCCCTTTACCGACGCCTGCCGCAAAGGCGCGGAATTGGCAATCCCCCCAAGGAAGAATCACTCACACTAAAAGTGGACCGGCTGAATATCTTGCCGACTGGAAAGAGCGTCGATGAAAAAAGCTTACGGGAGGCCGGCTTTGTGCCGAAAAGTGCAAAAAAGATTAAGATAAAAGTAGTTTCTGGTGGTAAGTTGGAAAAAAAGCTTGTGGTAGATCTGCCGACCAGTAAAGTAGCCAAGGCGCAAATCGAAAGGAGTGGTGGAAAGGTAATCTATGAGGGTTCTGCTTAATATCTGGAATTCGCCAGATCTGCGAAATAAGGTTCTTTTCACCCTTTTTATAGTTGTGGTATTTCGGCTTATTGCCCATATACCACTGCCTGGGGTAGATGTAGTAGCCTTGCGGGAATTTTTTTCTGGCAGTCCAATTTTTCAGCTTCTAGACCTTTTCTCTGGCGGGACATTATTTAATTTTTCGATTATGACACTTGGTTTGAACCCGTACATAAACGCCTCAATTATCATGCAGCTTTTAACCAACGTTTTGCCAGCTCTTGAAAACTTGCAGAAAGAAGGCGAGTACGGCCGAGCTAAGATTAATCAATACACTCGTTACTTAACGTTGCCGCTTGCGTTCTTACAATCTTTTGGGGTGGTAATCTTTTTCCAGCGAAGTAGCGGTAGGCTTCTTTCTGGCCTTTCGCCACTTGAACTAATCACCATTTTATTGGCGATGACGGCGGGGACGATTCTCCTCATGTGGTTGGGTGAATTGATTACTGAATATGGAATCGGTAACGGTGTATCGATTTTAATTTTTGCCGGAATTTTAGCAAGATTGCCGGTCACATTAGGCCAGACAGCCACGATTTTCAATCCAGAGAATGCTTTAAAGATCGTTTTAGTAGTGGCTTTAGCCTTGGTGGTGATTGCCGGTGTAGCGGTAATAAACGAAGCACACCGTCGTGTTCTTGTCCAATATGCCCGGCGGGTAAGGGGCGATCGCCTCTACGGTGGAGGCTCTACTCATTTGCCGATTCGCATAAACCAGGCTGGTGTTATCCCAATTATTTTCGCTGTTTCAATTATCCTACTTCCCGGCATGCTGGCAACATTTTTTGCTACTGCCGCCAATCCGGCAATTGCCAACTTCGCTCGGAGCATCCGCGATCTTTTTAACAACACCACTGTTTATAGCGGTATATACTTTATTCTGGTTTTGTTATTCACCTATTTCTATACTGCGGTGACATTTCAACCAACCAAAATTGCCGATGATTTGCGAAAATACGGTGGTTTCGTTCCCGGTATTCGCCCCGGCCGGGCAACTAGCGATCATCTTTCCTACATCATTAATCGGATCACCTTAGTTGGCGGGATCTTTTTAGGGACGGTAGCGGTCTTACCGTTTATTATTCAGGGCCTGACCCAGATCAGCACCTTAGCGATTGGCGGAACCGGGCTTTTGATTGTGGTTTCAGTTGTGTTGGAAACCACAAAACAACTGGAGAGTCAGTTAATAATGAGAAGCTACGAGGGATTTTTAAGGTAAGGAAGGACTAGCGATGAATATCTTGGTTTTTGGAGCCCAAGGATCAGGGAAAAGTACTCACGCAAAATATATTGCTGACAAACTTAGGTTACCTTACGTTTATACGGGGGACTTGTTTCGAAAACTAGCAGCGGAAGATTCTCATTTTGGTCGACAAATTAAAGAGAGAGTAGATCGGGGGTTAATGATACCAAACCCCGTTGCCATCAAGGCCTTTAAACAATACTTAGATAGCCTTGATCTCTCCAAGGGGGTGGTATTGGATGGCTATCCAAGGAATTTTGCCCAAGCTCTCTCTTTACCGGTACAAATTGATCTGTTGGTTTATATTACTTTACCGGAAGGTATAGCAATCGAAAGATTACTTAAGAGGAAAAGACCCGACGATACTCCGCAGTCAATAAGAATGCGTCTTGACCATTATAAAAAAGAAACGGCGCCCCTTCTTACCCATTTTAGAGCTAAAGGAGCGGCTGTTGTGGAGGTTGATAACACCCCACCCGTAGAAACAGTCCAGAAAAAAATCGATGATTTACTTAAAAACCAAAGAAGAGATAAAGATTATGCTTAAAGCCGGCGAAATTGCCGCCGCCGCTATGGGAGAAATTGCCAAAAATATCCGGCCGGGAATAAGAACCAGCGATCTGGATAAAATAGCGGAAGAAAAAATTCGCAAGTTGCAGGCTGAACCCTCTTTTCAAAAAGTTGAAGGATACAGACATAGTATTTGTAGTACACCAAATGATTTGGTGGTCCATGGCCTGCCAAGCAATTATGTTTTACGTGATGGTGATATTTTGGGTGTTGACCTTGGCGCCTACTACCAAGGGTTCCATTCTGATACGGCTTACACCTTTCCGGTTGGAAAAGTAAACCGCGAAAAGAGACAATTTTTATCAGTGGGTGAAAAGACGCTGCAAGAAGCGATAAAGCAGGCGAAGGTGGGTAACCGGATCGGGGATGTTAGCAATAAAATCCAAACCATCATCGAAGACGCTGGTTATTCGGTTGTTCGTGAATTAGCCGGTCACGGTATTGGTCGCGCTCTCCATGAGGATCCTCTAGTTCCTGGAAGGGGAAGAAGCGGTAATGGTGAAGAAATCAAAGAGGGGATGGTTTTAGCCATCGAAGTGATTTATAACCTGGGTAGGCCTTCAATAAAACTTTTGGCTGATGGTTGGACAATCACTACCGCCGACGGTTCGCTGTCAGGCTTATTTGAGAGAACGGTGGCGGTAACAGTAGAAGGACCGCTAGTGTTGACTAAAGTTACGGCCGAATGTTAAAATCTGATGCGCCAAAATCACCTCCAGGCTAGCTTATTGGTTTATATTATGCTAACCTGGTGTAAATTAAGAAATTTATGGAAAAAGAAGCGATTGAGGTTACAGGGAAGGTAGTTGAAGCGTTGCCCAATACCTTGTTTCGAGTCGAAGTCGAAGAAGGTGCCTTGCCGGAACTCAAAGGGGAAGTCTTGCTTTGTCACCTTTCGGGGAAAATGAGAATACATTACATCAAAATTCTGCCCGGCGATAAGGTGAGAATGCAGGTGACACCTTACGATCTGACTAAAGGAAGAATAGTTTATCGAGAGAGGGGTTAAGCCTAGGTTATTATGCTCTACTTTGGGTGACGTAAAAATGAGTTTTTATGAAAGTGCAAGCGTCGATTAAAAAAAGATGCGCCAAATGCCAGATAGTTAAGCGGGGCAAACGTCTATATGTTATTTGCGAAAACCCGCGTCATAAGCAGCGGCAAGGTTAAATTCCTTGCCTACTGCTTGCGAACCACTTCGTGGGCTAAAGCAGCGGCAAGGTTAACCTAAATATTAGCCACTAGCTGCTAGCCACTAGTTATTAGTATTAGTGGCTAATGGCTAGGGACTAACTAACTATATATTATGGCTAGAATTACCGGTGTAGATTTACCAAGCGAGCGACAAATTATTTACGCTCTTCCCGTAATTTACGGGATAGGACTGGCGTTGGCTAAAAAAATTGCCGTTACAGCGAAAGTGGCAACCGAGAAAAAAGTCAGTGATCTTTCCGAGGAGGAAATCTCCCGTCTACAAAAAGAAGTCGAAAAATACTCGGTAGAAGGTGATTTGCGCAGAGCAGTCGCCGCCAACATTAGAAGATTGGAGGAAATTGGTTCCTACCGTGGGATCCGCCACAGGAAAGGATTACCTGCCCGAGGCCAGCGGACAAGAAGTAATGCCCGCACCAAACGAGGCAAGCGACAGACCATTGGCGCGATCAGAAAAGAGCTTAGAACCGTAGTAACCCAAAAAACCAAAGGTGAAACAAAGAAAGCGGAAAAGTAAAGATAAGGATCTGCACTGCTAGCGTGACGCCTGCCGGTAGGCAGGTAATCAAAAGATTATGTCTCGCTAAAGCGAAACGTGTTTAAGAAAATATGTCAGGAGCAAAAAAACAGAAAACAAAAGATTTATCAGTAGCTAAAATTTACATCAATGCTACTTTTAATAACACTCTGATAACAATTACGGACGCCAAGGGGGACACAATCGCTTGGGGTAGCAGTGGCGCGGCAGGCTTTAAGGGAGCGCGGAAGGCCACCCCTTACGCTGCTAGCACGGCGGTGGATGCGGTAGTTAAAAAAGCTCAAAGTTTGGGAATGCGCGACGCCGAAGTTTATATTAAGGGACCAGGTTCTGGTAGGGAAGCAGCGATTAGGGCTTTACGAGGAAGCGGCCTAAATATCAAAGTAATTGCCGATGTTACACCCATCCCGCATAATGGACCGCGGCCAAGAAAGAAAAGAAGAGTCTAAGTGAAAGCCACTAGGAGACTAGCCACTAGCCATTAGTACTAGTGGCTAATGGCTAGCAAACTAATGGCTAGGTATTATGGCTAGGTATATTGGACCAAAATTTAAATTAGATAGACGGGAAGGCACCAACCTTTTTCTAAAAGGTAAGAGAAGTGCTTCCGGTAAACATCCGATTGATAAAAAAGGGGCGGTACCGCCAGGCCAACACGGTCAGAAAGCATTACGTAAAAAGTTGTCTGACTTTGGTTTGCAGCTTCGTGAGAAACAGAAGGTAAAACGGATTTATGGGGTATTGGAAAGGCAGTTCAAGCGATATTTTGAGGAAGCTTCAAAGGAGAAAGGTAATACCGGTGTTGCTCTCCTTCAAATCCTTGAGAGCCGGTTGGATAACGTGGTCTATCAGCTTGGCTTTGCCGTTTCTCGGGCTGCCAGTAGGCAACTAGTTACCCATGGTCATGTGCGCGTAGACGATAGAAAAGTTGATATACCCTCGTATAATGTAAAGATTGGCGATATAATTACTTTGTCGGACAAAGCCCAAAAACTACCCAACGTTTCCGAATCCCTTAGCCTGCGAGGAGATCTAAGCCCATCTTGGCTAGAACGTAAGGGGTTGGTTGGTAAAGTAGTCAGATTACCAGCCGCCGAAGATCTCGAAGCGATTGCTCAAGAACAGTTGATTGTTGAGTATTATTCTCGTTAAAATTAATTAGCCTATTCAACAGGCTGGGAAAACTTTTAAGGAGGTTTTATGATTGATCTAGTAAAAGTAGATGCATCCGGCAATTCCCAGGAGGGAAGTATTGTAGTGGAGCCTCTCCCCCAAGGTTATGGTTTGACCCTTGGCAACTCGCTGCGGCGGGTACTTCTTTCGTCTTTGCCGGGAGCGGCAATTACTCAGGTAAAAATAGAAGGCGTTAAACATGAATATAGCAGCCTAAAAGGCATTAAGGAAGATGTTGTAGAAATACTTCTGAACTTAAAGCGGGTGCGGCTTAAAATTGAAGGCGACGAGAAAAGCGTCAAGCTAGAGATTGAAGCAAAGGGCCCAGGCGAAGTTAAAGCGAAAGATATTAAAACAACTTCCGGAGTCGAGATAACCAACCCAGATTTACATATCGCCTCCTTGGCTAACGGAAAAACTAAGCTTCATATGGAGATGACCGCCGAGAAAGGGGTAGGGTTTTTACCAGTGGAGTCAAGACGCGCCTTGGGTATTGGGACAATTCCTTTGGATGCCACCTTTTCGCCAGCTTTGCAAGTTAATTATAAGGTGGAACCAACCCGGGTGGGACAAATGACTAATCTTGATAAACTCACTCTTTTCGTTACCACTGACGGCACTTTGACACCAGCCGAAGCCGTAAAACAAGCCTCAAAAATACTCCAAGATTATTTTAATCTGTTGGTCGAACAAAGAAAAAAGCCGGCCAAAGAAAAAGAAGTAAGATCGGCCTCCAAAATTGATAAGAGCGCCTTAGTTGAAGAACTTGAACTTTCCACCCGGATTACCAATGCGCTTCGCAATGCCGGCATTGACACAGTCGGTAAACTACTGGAGACACCAAAAGAAGAACTAGTGAAATTAAAAAATATGGGCGCAAAAAGTATCAGCGACATTGAAGAACAACTCAAAGAAAGAGGCCTGATTTAGTTTATGGCCCACCGAGCTAAACAAAAAAAACTTTCCCGCGGCCCAAATGAAAGATCCGCCCTTTTGAAAAATTTAGCCAACAGTTTAATTTTGCACGAAAAAATTGTGACCACGCTCGCCCGCGCTAAGGCCGCCCGCCCCTTTGTCGAAAAATTAGTAACAAGAGCCAGGGAAGATACCTTAGAGAACCGCCGCTACCTCCTTGCAAAGCTTGGGGTAGATCCTGCGGTAAGAAAATTATTCGAACTTATCGGCCCAACTTTTAAGGAGAGACCGGGTGGTTATACAAGAATAATTAAGCTTCCACCACGGGTTGGGGATGCCGCGAGTCTTGCAGTTTTAGAATTTGTCGAAAACGTTTCAGAGGTAGCCGCCAAGAAAAAACTTGAAGAAAAACCAACTAAACTAAAGGGACAAAAAGCGAAAGAAGAAAAAGTTGATAAATCAGAGAAAAAGGTAAATCAAAAATCAAAACGATCAGCAAAAAACAGCAAAAACAAAGCTAATGAAACTAAAAAATAATACTACCATGAAGATACAAGTTAAAGAAAAAGTAAAAAAACAAGCCAGCCAGCCGAAAAGCGAAGCGGTTTGGTACTTAGTTGATGCCCGAGACAAGGTGCTTGGGAGAATGGCGACGAAGATCGCCACTGTTTTGATGGGCAAGCACAAACCCGCCTGGCAGCCGTACCTAGATATGGGTGACCCTGTAATTATCATCAATGCCGCGAAAGTGGCGGTGACTGGCAGAAAGGAAGAACAAAAGAAATATTATCGCTATTCTGGCTATCCGGGTGGTTTAAAGACGGAGACACTTAAAGATTTAAGAGAAAGAAAACCTACTGATATTATTTACCATGCGGTCAGAGGAATGCTACCTAAAACCCGTTTGGGGGCCGCAATGATTAAGAAACTCTTCGTGTACCCGGGTGAAAAACACCCCCACGAGGCCCAAAAACCACAAGAGTTGGAGGTTATGAAATAGGAAGATTTAAATATGGTAGAAAAGAAATCAGCAGCCAAAACAGTTGAAAGGTCGCGAGTTAAGAAGGTAAGAGCCAGCGAGATTTTAATGGGGACCGGTCGCCGAAAAACTGCAGTGGCACGCGTTTGGTTGCGTAGTGAAAAAGGGCCGATACTAGTTAATGATAAACCAATCGAGGAATATTTCCGGAGTGAAGTAGCGAAAAAAATCTACGAGGAACCCCTGCGGGTAGTCAATCGAGTTGGTCAATTTTCGGGAACGATCAAACTTGAAGGTGGTGGCACTAGCGCTCAACTAGGGGCAGTAGTTCATGGTCTTGCCCGCGCGCTTGCTTCCTACGAACCTTCCTTTAAAGAAACTCTTTCTAAAAAGAAACTTCTTACTCGCGACTCCAGAATGAAAGAGCGCCGTAAAGCGGGCCACGCTGGTAAAGCGCGGAAAAGAAAACAATCGCCTAAGCGATAAAATTTACTCACCAACTTTTATCTTATAGCTTGTCAAATGGGAAAGCCGCGCCTTGGATAATTAGTATTAGGCGCGGCTTACTAGATCACGGCAGAGAATATCCCCAGCGGACCTGCTTAGGGGGGAAGGATCTTGATGGTGGCGGTAGTGCCAACCTGGTCTAGATATTCCTCCCCTTCGGTCAGGTCGTAAAACCAGACATCCCAGTGAGCCGGACCGACAATTGCCGGGCCGACATCAACGCAGGCCCAATCATATCCGTTTGGATCACCAACTATGGTCATCTTCGTTCCGAATGGCCAATAGTCGGTGTTGCAGGCAGCGAATCGACCTCCTTCCGTAAGGTATGTTCCCGAAGCGGTATGGCTACCACAGTTGCCTTCGATGCGGCAATCAAAAGTGGTAAGCCAAGCCCCTTTGATTATCTGACCAGAGGAGGCAGCCGCAATAGTAATGGTCCCTTCCGGTTGGGCAGTCTCCTGCGGTGTTTCGACCTCCCCCGGCAGACTGGTCTCTACCGGTATCGTGGCCTCCTCGACTGGCTCGACTCTCTCTGGGGTAGGAGTCGCTTCGGGAGTTGGACTTGGCGGCAGAGTTGGGGTTGGGGTGACCTCCTTTCGTTTAGATTCCGCACTAGCCAAGTAGGCTAAAGCGCAGTTGATCTCCCCTTGGGATTCCACCACATCCGTACCGGTGGTGTGGTTTGTCGTGACTTTGGTGTTGGTGCCCGGCGTCGGGATAAATGGCAGTAGCAGGGTTGTCGCTACCAGCACCCACAGGAAAGCTCGTTTCAAATCGCACGCTCCTTAAACGGATATCCTCCACCGCGGATACCGCCAAGGCCGAAGGTCACCTTAACAGAAGAGTGCTTTCCGTGTAAATAAGCAAGGAAGAGGTTAATACATCTTGCCGCGGAAGATGGCTTGGTAAAAAAGAAAGAAAGCAATTACTGTCGGTAAAATGGCTAGTTTTTTGGTGAAACCAGTTGGGATTCTCACCAAAAGCAAGGCGACCAAAAGCAAGATAAAAGCCCAGGCGAGTGGATTCCAGCGGGACAATTTGTAAATTATTTTTCCGATTATATCCCAAAAACTCATGGCTTTGTAATTGAAGCTTAACATTTTTAAATTGTTTAGTCCACGAAGTGGTCGCCGCATTCGAGAGTACCCCCGACCTTGGTCGGGGTTACGGAGAATGCTATAATCGCAAGATTACATCTCGCGATTGTTTCTCTAGCGAGATATAATATCAAGGCCGTATAGGTTACGCCGAGCAGCTTGCAGGGAACTCGCTGTGAACTGAAGCGAGACGGGGTGTAGTATAGTGGTAACACACCGCGCTGGGGGTGCGGTATCGGGAGTTCGATTCTCCCCACCCCGACCAATGGTGTCGGAGTTCGTAGGAGCAAAGCGACGCAGAGCGCGAAGCGATCTCTTCCTCTCACCCCGACCACCTTATCTCTTATTAAACTTTCGGAGATTATTTTATAAGTTTGACTACTAGTTCTTTGAAACCGGTTTCTGGGTCGAGTTCTCGTAAGAATTTTCGGTCGGTTAGTTCCAACAGCAAATGTATTGCATTGCGTCCCTAATTATTGTTTAATTAAATTATCAGATGGACTTTTCTGCCCTGATCAAAAAATCATTTGATATTGCCTGGCACAACCGGGTGCTTTGGTTTTTTGGATTTTTAGCCGGGGGCGCCGGTGGAGCCGTGGTGAATCCAGGCGGCGGCTCCGGCTTCAATTTTGAAATCCCCAGTTCTTGGCAAAAACCCTCAGAAGAAACAAGTAAAGTACTTGGTATCACTGACCCGTCTACCGGAGCGATTTCCTCGCACACTTTACTGTTGATAATTTTGGTCGTAGTTTTAGTCATCCTGATTCTCATACTCATCGGTATTTTTGTCAGCAATTGGGCGTCAGCTGCTTTGGTTTACAGCATTCTCCAAAGGAACAAGGAAAGACCCACCTTTGGAGCAGGAGCCCGCGGCGGTTTGAAGTACTGGTGGAAGTTTTGGCTGCTTACAGCAATTTTAGGATCGTTTATAATTGTGTTCATTCTGATGCTTGCACTGCCGGCGATACTACTTTTCCTTGGTAACTTGAAAGTGTTAGCAATCGTTTACACCATAGTTGCCGTTTTAATATTTATTATCGCGATGTTTGTTATTGCCGTGGCTAGTTCTTTGATCATCAGCATTGCCCAAAGGACGATTATCCACAGAGGAGTCGGGGTTTTAGAGTCAATACGGCTTTCTGGGGGATTAATTAAAAAATATCTGGGCAAATCGGTTCTCACTTATATTGTCGCGATTGGTTTGAATATCGCGGCCGGATTTGTTGCTTTAATTGCCCTTTTGCCAATAGGAATAGTGTTATTTTTAGTTTTTATGGTAGGGATGGTAACCGGTGGTATTTGGGCCGGTATAATAGCAGCGGTAGTAGCCGGAATACCGATTCTTATACTTCTCTTTGCGGCCGGTGGTTTTTGGAATGCTTTTCAAGCAACCTATTGGACACTTTTTTATGAACATTTAGCGGCTAAGGAAGGGTGGTGATAGATATGCAAGATGAAGATCAAGCGGGCCCGCCGCCCGCTGACCCAAATCAAACTACAAATCCCCCACCGCCAGTGCCAGATAAGCCAGCGGCTCCTCCTGTCCAAGAGCCTACTCCAACTGCACCAACGCCCCCGGCACCAGAGCCGTCAGTGCCACCAACACCGACTCCAGCTGCTACAGTTGATCCAATCGCATCTTCAGCAACACCAGGGTCCATACCTCCTGGTGCCGATACCTCCGGGCAGGGTAGCGCTGCTGTGGTACCAGAAGAAGTAAAAGGTTGGAGTTGGGGCGCTTTCTTCCTAACCTGGATATGGGGAATCGGTAATAGTGTTTGGTTGGCTTTGCTGGCGTTTGTTCCATTCGTCGGTATAGTGATGCCCTTTGTTTTAGGAATAAAGGGTAGAGAATGGGCTTGGCAGGCCAAACGCTGGGATAGTGTAGAGCATTTCAAAAAGACGCAACACACCTGGGATTTAGTTGGGATCATACTAGGTGTTATGGGAGTGCTACTATTCCTGGTTTGGTTTTTCATAGCATTTACAGCATTCACTACAGCATCTCGATCTGCTGGGCTGCAATAGCAAGAGAAGATAGAATTCCAACAGTAAGATAGCAAACTTAATTTCTTCTTTCTTCTTTTTGTTCACCAGAACCAGTGATTATTATGCACTCTAAAAATCGCAGGGACCTATGTGGTGAAGACTCGTTAGGCGAACTTGTTTCTCCACTTAGCGGTCAGACTTTCTAGGTTACTTGCTTTCTCTGCAATCTTGCGCCCCGATTCAATCGGGGCTAAAAATTGTCGGGCCATTTGTAGTTAAAACCCCCAAAATGTTTGGAATTTGAGATTTAATAATTGGAATTTGTTTAGGATTTCGAGTTTCGTGCTTCGGATTTATCCAAACTGACTGCTTGTCTTTCTCCTATAGTTATGCTAGTTTAATTTTGTTGTTAATAACTGCCTTATTAAAATCCTGCTAAAAAGGAGCAAAAATGAGCGAAGAGGGGAAACTAGATGCTATAAGGGCAGCGATGAATGAGATTGAAAAACAGTTTGGCAAGGGGGCCATTATGAGACTTGGCGAAGCCGGCGCCCGGATGAGTGTCGAAGTTATACCAACTGGTTCCCTGGGTTTAGATTTGGCCCTTGGAGTTGGTGGCCTACCGCGTGGTCGCGTTGTTGAAATTTTTGGCCCCGAAGGTGGTGGTAAAACTACACTAGGCCTCCATGTAATCGCCGAAGCCCAAAAAAAGCGAGGAGCAGCTGCTTTTGTTGATGCTGAACACGCTTTGGATCCAACCCGGGCAGAAAGTATCGGTGTGAATATAAAAGATCTTTTGGTTTCGCAACCTGATACTGGCGAGCAAGCATTAGAAATTGTTGAAACGCTAGTACGTAGCGGAGCGGTCGATGTAATTGTCATCGATTCGGTTGCTGCTTTGGTACCGCGGGCGGAAGTGGAAGGAGAGATGGGGGATGCGTTTATTGGTATTCAAGCCCGGCTGATGAGCCAAGCGATGAGAAAACTGGCTGCTGCTATTTCTAAATCAAAAACCTTAGTGATTTTCATCAATCAGCTGCGGGAAAAAGTTGGCGTAATGTTTGGCAACCCCGAGACTACCCCCGGTGGTCGGGCCTTGAAATTCTACTCCTCGGTCCGCATCGATATCCGTCGGATCGAAAGCATTACTGACGGTGGAGATGTCCTGGGCAATCGGGTAAGGGCCAAAGTAGTGAAAAATAAAGTCGCTCCGCCATTTCGGCAAGCGGAATTTGATATCATGTTTGACCGTGGTATATCGAGAGAAGGCGCACTGGTTGATGCGGCACTCGATACTAAGGTGATTAGTAAGAGCGGGGCCTGGTTTGAATACGCCCACCAAAAAATTGGTCAGGGTCGAGAGGCAGCGAAAGCTTTTCTTGCCGAGCATTCGAAAGTAGCATCCGAAGTAGAGAAAAAAGTCAGAGAAGCGGCGGCAAAAGGCGCCGCGCCAATTGTTAGTAAGGAAAGCCAAGAAAAAGGAACTGAAGGTGAAACGGAAGTGAGCTAAGCCGCCTGGCGGGTAAGCACCAAGCGACTTAACATCCGCGATTTGGGTTACAGCGGAACAACAAGGTCATTGTCCCTAAAGCGGACCTGACGAACCCTTTCTCCCGCGTCGCTTGAGATGATCTGGGCAGTTAGAGAGGTTTGCCCTACAGTGACGACTTTGTAGGTCGAGGCTTCCCCGAACCGAGTACGTGGTCTAGTGAACAGGCTACCTTTGGTTGGTGGCGTCCCGCTTTCACGCCACTTTTTAACTGATATCTGTCCATCCATCGACCATCCCTCCTAGTACTGAATGATATGTTCGACCTGCTTGTCCATTGAGAGTGGGATTTCCTCACCCGTCAACTTCGCCGGGTTGGTTTGATACGGTCCAACTAAGCCAAACAGACGCCGGGTTGCTCTGGCCTTGATACCGGCTTGTGGGTTGGATGGATCGCGCTTGACGACAAGGAATGTGGTTTTCTCGCCTTGTCGTCGGAACAGAGCACCTTCCGACAGCCCCCCAACAGACATTCTCCGCGTTCCCATCTTCGACCTCCCTCTCCGAAATTAACAACTATATAACACAATTTCCTGCTATAATCAAGCAAATGACGAAGATTACCGATATTCAAATCCAGAATAAAAACCCGAATCGAGTAAATATTTTCCTTGATGGACAATTTGCTTTTGGACTTTCCGCCACAATAAGGTTTGACGAAAGAATAGAGATCGGTCAAGAGATTTCTGATAAGAAAATAGGGGAGTTAATCGAGAAAGATCAGGTAGAAAGATTGGTGAACAAATCATTGAGATTTTTGTCTTTCCGACCACGGAGCGAAAAAGAACTACGGGATCATCTATTGCGGGCTGGCAAACTGAAAGAAATTGAAAGTGAAGTAGAAAAAGCTGGCTACAACCAATCAGCCGAAAAAGTGATTACCGAGCTAAAAAAACTTGGTCAAGTGGATGATGGGGGTTTTGCTAGCTGGTGGGTTGAGCAGAGATTAAAATTTAAACCAATGGCGATGGCGCTGATAAAAAGAGAGCTCTTAGCTAAAGGGGTTGATAAAGAAACCATTGCGGAGGCGATAAAAGTGACGGAAGGAGTAGAGGGAACAAATGAAGAGGAGCTAGCAAAGAAGGCTGCGCTTAAAAAATTAAGTAGTTACAAAAAGCTGGACTCAGAAACTTTTAGAATTAAAATGGGTCAATTTTTAGCGCGCAAGGGTTTTAGCTGGGAGATAATTAAAAAAGTCGTTGACAGTTTTGTTGAAAAAAGAGTAGAATAGTTAAGCAGTTAATTAGTTAATTAGGTTGATGTAGCAATTAATTTACTTAAACTAATTAACAAACCTCCTGCCTACAAAAAATTAACATGATTTTAGGAAGGATCGAAAACAAATATGAATCCAACGTCAATCTTAATTGCCGCTGTAGGTTTAGTGGTCGGGATAGTAGCCGCGCTTGCCTACCAAAATTATCTTAAAAAGAAGCTGCCGGAAAAAGAACCACCCAAAGAAGCCAAAGAGCCTGATACCCGGGCACGGGAAATAATCCTTGAAGCCAGAGACGAGGCCTTCCGTATCAAAAGGGAAGCCGAGGAGGAAGCCCGGCGGGCCCACACTGAAACCTTATCCCTCGAAACAAAATTAGCCACCAAGGAAGAAAGTCTGGAAAAGAAAATCTCCGAACTTGAGAAAAAGGAAGCTTCTTTAGCCGGTAAAGACGCGGAAATCGAAAAGATACGCAGCGAGCTGGTCACTAAGTTAGAAAAAGTGGCCGGTGTCACTCGGGAAGAGGCGAAAAAGTTAATCCTGGAAGCGACCGAAACTCATCTGAAGGAAGAAGTCGCAAAGAAAATCAGAGAAGCTGAAGAACAAATTAAGAAAGAAGCCGATGAGAAAGCGAAACAAATACTAGTCGATGCCATGCGGCATGGTGCCACCGACTATGTAGCCGAATACACCACGACAAGTCTTAATTTGCCAGACGAGGATATGAAGGGACGGATTATCGGAAAAGAGGGCCGCAACATCAAAGCCCTCGAAGCCACCACTGGAGTAGATATTGATCTTGACGAGCCGGGGCTTATCCGTCTGTCTTCTTTTGATGGCGAGCGACGTGAAATCGCTAAGGTGGCGTTGGAGCGTCTGATGGTCGATGGCCGGATACAACCAGCAAGAATTGAAGAAATCGTGTCTTTGGTGCAGAAAGAGTTTGAGAAGATTCGTCGCGAAGAAGGCGAGAAGCTAGCATCCGAGGTAGGTATCCACAATCTACCTTTGGAAGTGGTCGATGCCTTGGGCCGCTTCAAATGGCGTTTTTCTTACGGCCAAAATCTTTGGCTTCATACCTTGGAAGAGACCAAAATTGGTATGGCTCTGGCCCGCGAAATTGGGGCTAATGCCAATATTGTCCGTTTGGGCTGCCTACTTCATGATATCGGCAAGTCGTTCACACCCGAGCAAGAAGGAACCCATGTCCAAGTCGGAGCGGATTTCCTGAAGAAATTTAATTTTGATCCAAAGGTGGTGGCGGCGGTTGAAGAACACCATGAAGATAAACAATTTTCTAGTGTAGAAAGTGCCATTGTCTGGATTGCGGATGCCGTATCTGGTAGCCGGCCAGGAGCTCGCCATGAATCGATTGAAGATTACATCCGCCGTTTGAAAGAGATTGAAAATGTGGCGACCAGTTTCCAAGGCGTTGAAAAATCCTTCGCCATTTCCGCCGGGAGGGAAGTGCGCGTGATCGTGATTCCAGAGCAGATTGATGATGCGACGGCTACAAAACTTGCCCATGACATTGCCGACAAAATCGAAAAAAGCCTCACGTACCCAGGACAAGTAAAAGTTACCGTTATTAGAGAAACGAGAGCAGAAGCAGTTGCTAAATGATGAAATTCGAAATCCTAATATCTAAATTCTAAACAATACTTAAATTCCAATGTTCTAAAAGTTTGGAATTTGAAGTTTAAAAAATTGGAATTTGTTTAGGATTTAGAGTTTAGTGCTTAGGATTTATTATGAAAATACTTTTCATCGGAGACATTGTTGCAAAAGCTGGCCGGTCAGCCGTTAAGGAAATCTTGCCGGATCTAATCAAAAAAGAAAAAATCGATCTGGTGATTGCTAATATCGAAAATTTAGCCCACGGGAAAGGAGCGACCGAGACCACAGTTGAAGAAATTAGAGAAGCCGGGGTAGATATCATGACCAGCGGTAACCACATTTGGTTTCGGGAAGAATTTATCGATGTTTTAAACAATGATCCGAGGGTTTTGCGGCCAGCCAACTACCCAGCGGATACGCCTGGTTTTGGCTTCACTTATGCAAACGCCGCTCGCCAAAAAGTTTTGATAATCAACCTGATGGGTCGACAATGGATGAATGAACCGACTGAAGAACCATACCGCACCATTGATGCAATTTTAATGGATCAAGTGGAAAAAGAAAAACCAGATGCCATTTTGGTCGATTTTCATGCTGAAGCGACTAGCGAAAAGGGGGCGATGGGCTACTTTTTGGACGGACGGGTGACTGCAGTTCTTGGTACTCATACCCATATCCCCAGTGCCGATGCGCAAATATTACCCAAAGGAACCGCTTTTGTGACGGATGTGGGGATGACCGGAGCTTTCCACTCTGTTCTAGGGGTAGACCCACCGATTATAATCAAAAGGCAAAAAGATCCCTATCCAATCCGGTTTGATTGGGTGGAAACTGGACCAAGCGTATTTCGCTCCGTTTTAATCGAGACGAAAAAAGACAAAACGGCAAAATCGATCGTAAGGATCGATAAAACGCTCCCTTGATTGTTTAATTTTCTCGCCGGTTGTGACAGAATGTCTCAAAAGGGGGTGAATGCTATGTTGAAAGCCGACATCATTGAAAAAGTAGCGCGCGAAGCCCATCTTACCAAAAAGGCAGCAAAAGAAGCCGTTGATTCCACATTTGACAACGTTATTTCTTCTTTAAAAAAGGGCGAGAAGGTTGTTGTTTCTGGGTTTGGGACATTTATTATCCGGGGAAGGAAGGCAAGGCCGGGCCGTAACCCCAAAACTGGCCAAACTATTCAGCTGCCTTCGATGAATACAGTAGGGTTCATTGCCTCGAAGGGAATTAAGAAATCGGTGAGGAAGTGATTTTGTCGACTTTAACGGTTCTTGAACGGAAAGCTTTTGTATCGAGGGCAACGGGGTAAAGAAGCGTCATGAGATATGCGCCATTTAAATACTATATTATTACCTTTGGTTGCCAACAAAATAAGGCCGATTCAGAGAGAATAGCCGCTTCCTACGAGGCCCGTGGTTTTAAGAAAAGCCCCTCAATAAATGCCGCTGACACCGTCATAATCAACACTTGCATGGTCCGCCAAAAGGCCGAAGATAAAGTTTATGGCCTGATGAAAAGTCTCGGCCCCCTAAAGAACCAAAACCCCAATTTCAAATTAGTTCTTACTGGTTGTTTGGTCGGATTAACGGTCAAAGATAAAACTGGGAAGATATCTCGACTGATGAAGCAGCGACTGCCTTTGGTTGATGAGTTTTTGCCAATCGAAGAGGTTGGATTTGACATCCCAGCTAAAAGAGAATCAAAAATCCACGCTTGGGTTGTAATTTCTAATGGCTGCAATAATTTTTGTTCTTACTGTATTGTGCCATTTACCCGAGGTAGAGAAGTTTCGCGTCCATGGCAAGATATAATAGCTGAAGTAGATCACTTGAAGCAAAAAGATTACCAAGAAATTACCCTGCTTGGTCAAAATGTTAATTCTTATGGTGCAGATTTTGTCAAAGAACATTTTAAAGATGGTAAGTATACCCTGCCCGACAATCGAACCGTTTTACCGGTAATGGTTCGCCTGTCAATGGGCCGAAAAAGAATCCCGACTCTCTTTCCATATCTTTTGGAAGAAGTGGCAAAAAAAGGTTTTGGGAAGGTTTCTTTTCTTTCTGCGAACCCTTGGGATTTTTCTGATGAGTTGATCGAGGTAATTGCCCGCAACCCAAACACCGACCGTTATATCCATCTGCCGATTCAATCAGGAGATGAGCAGATTTTGCGAAAGATGAATCGCTGGTACAGCGGCCAAGACTATAAAAAATTAATTAACAAAATTCGAAAAAAAGTTCCTGCGGTGGAAATTGGTACCGACATCATTGTCGGTTTTCCGGGCGAAACAAAGAAGCAGTTTGAGAATACCGTGAAACTGGCCAAAGAAATTGGTTGGTCCGTCGCTTATATCGCCATGTATTCGCCAAGGCCGAGTACCGCCTCGGCTAAAAATTTTCCCGACGATGTTCCACCAGCCGAAAAACACCGCCGGTTCCATATTCTTGATAAAATAATTAATAAGCAAAAAGTTAGCCTCTAAGGCCTGCCTGCCGACAAGGCAGGTCGGACCTTGGGCAGGGGTTAATCAAGAATTGGTTCGAAGCCGATTTCGCGCAGGTAGTCGCAGTGGGGGCAAGCGGGGCCAAGGTGACAAACGAAAAAGTCTTTAGCCGGCTCCTTTGGAATCTGGTCAGCGGTGTCAATGACAAACCTTTTTGTTTCTTGCTCTTTTTGTTCGTTTGTACTTTCTGTCGACCAATTACCACTTCCCAGATGCAAGTAAGAGAGTTTGGAGATATTCTTTTTTAGCCAGATTCGGGCAAGCAGAGCGTAAATTGGCAGTTGATATGGATCATCAATGCCTTCCTTGCCGGTTTTGTAGTCAATGATGTGGAGACTCTCGTCGGGTTCCTGATCGATCCGGTCAATCTTTCCGCCCAACATAACCGTCTCGTTAATTGGGACATATTTTGTCGCTGAAGGTGAAAGTTTGAAAGGTACGGCAGAAGTATCTTCGTTTTTATAAAAATTATCCAACATCGCCAGCGCCCTTTCCTTATAAATTTTTTCTTCCGCAGCGTCTTTAAAGCCGCCTTCCTGATTTCTGGCGGCAATCCAATAACGCTCAAGAAGATCAAAAAGCCTCTCGCGGGTTCGGATCTGGGGAACTAAACTAAAGAAAGAATTTAAGGTATTGTGGACAGCTTCGCCCAAAGTGTAATAAGGCCTTGGTGGTTCTTTGTACTTTGTTGGCTCATGCAGATAATAATGCCAATACTTCCTCGGGCATTCCAGCCAGATTTTTAATTTGTTTGGCGAAATATAAAATGAATTACTTTTCTCCATACAGTTAATTATACATTATACCCTTTGCTTTGTCGGCTGGTTTGAGATAAACTTTTCTTGATATGCAGCCTGCCGAACAAAAGATAATTGATGAAGCCAAGCGGGTTCTCTACGGAAATTTAAAGAGTGGCTTTTCCCGTTGGGCGGATACAGAATACAAATATGTTGCTCCGGCAAAAGACCACTACCGACACCAATGGTTTTGGGATAGTTGTTTCCACGCGATTGTTTTGTCGCATTTTGACCTCGAACTTGCCAAAAATGAAATTCGCAATCTCTTGAAGGCCCAACAGCCCAGTGGTTTTGTGCCCCACATGATTTTTTGGGACCGGGGAATATTTGGCTGGCGGGAACTTCTTCGGCCTTTGGAATCTGCCCCTAGCCTTCGCCCAAAAACCTCCCAGCTTATTCAACCACCGCTGCTTGCCGAAGCAGTCGAGGCGACTTATAAAAAGGAAAAAAACAGCGATTTTTTGTATGAGGTTCTTCCCAAACTAGTTGCTTACTACAAATGGCTGGCGCGCGAACGAGATCCCGACGATGACGGTCTGATCTCAATTATCGCACCATACGAATCGGGTATGGATCAATCGCCTTCTTATGATCCAGTATTGGGTATTGAGAATAGCCCGGCTCCCGCAGTCGCTTTGCTGGGCCGAACGGTGACCTTCCGTAATATGGTCCGCGGTTATAATCTGAAAAAAATTTTTGCGGCCGATTATTTTAATGTTGAAGATGTTCTGGTAAATTCAATTTATATTAAAAATCTGCAAATTCTTTCCCACCTTTTGCAAGAGATTGATAATGAAGAAGCCGCCCGGAGCTTTCACCAGCGGGCAGATAAAGTAAAAGAAGCCTTGATTAAAAAATGTTACGATAAATCCGACGGCTTTTTCTACGATCGGTATGGGGAAGAAGAAAAGGCAGCAAAAGTAAAAACTATCAAGGGTTTATTCCCGCTTATTTTAGATCTTCCTAAACCAATGGCTAGAGATCTTGTTAAAAACCATCTTTTCAACCAAGATGAATTTGATCTTCCGTTTGCTGTACCTACGGTGGCGAGAAATGAAAGATCATTTAGTCCTGCTCCAGCAATTGTCGCTAAGGAACCAGTTATTTGGCGTGGCCCGACCTGGATTAATACCAATTGGTATATAGTTAAAGGGCTTAAACATCAAGGTTATGAAGAAGAAGCAAAGAGACTTATCGAGAGAAGCGTCGAGCTGATTCGCCGAAGTGGCTTCCGCGAATTTTTTAACCCCTTCACCGGCGAAGGCTACGGCGCCCACAACTTCGGCTGGTCCACATTAGTTGTGGATATGATTCTTTCCTAATAAAAGAGAAACAACCATTTCTGATTGTTTCTCTTCCCAAGAAAACCTTGTTTATGGTGAGTCCTATCAAACCAAGATTTGCTTAGGAGAGGGCAACCCGATTGAACCGGGTTGGGGCAGAGCCCTAAACCTCTACTTATTTACCGAACTCTCTGGGTTTTGATCTCGGTGTTCGAGTCCTACTGCTGACGATACCAAGCCTCAGCCATAGAGCGGACTTTCTCCCTCGTTTCTTCAGAGATACCAACGCCGATCCCACATCCCTGACAGTAGCTAACGACCGTGACCCCTGGACTTCTTGTTGATGCTAGTGGTACGAAGACGGGTTTAAAGCCGCCGGGTCGGGTATAACATGCAGTCATAATCTCGCCCAGGTCAGCCGTTCCCTCGCATCCGGTTACCTGCTTGAGAGGACAACCAAGGACAAGATGGGAAATGATACTCGTGGTTGTAGGATCATCCTGGTCGCTTGAAGGCCTGTGGGTGATCTCAACTATTTCTTGCGGCATGATCGGTCCTTTCCTCCTCGCGTCAAAGACGCGGCCAATGACTGGACAATTAAGGTGCGTTCGAAGCGGAAGAAGTATAGCAAAGACAGGAGATAAATTCAACGGCTATGGATCCTTGCGACTGATGAGCGTTTCATTTATGTTAAACTCTTAAGACATGAAAAAACTTTTAGTTGTTGTTGGTCCAACGGGGACAGGGAAGACTGCCCTCGGAATCGATCTAGCAAAAAAGTTTAATGGAGAGATTGTGAGTGCGGATAGCCGGCAGGTTTACGTGGGGATGGACATTGGGACCGGTAAGATGCCAGGGAATGCAGAATTAAGAATTAAGAATGAAGAATTAAAAAAAGAGAAGGGAAAATGGCTCGTTGGTGGGATTCCGATTCATCTGTATGATATTATTACGCCGGATAAGACATTTTCGGTAGCGGAATATCAGCAGCTCGCTTATAAATTTATCGACGAAATTTACCAACGAGATAAATTGCCGATCTTAGTTGGAGGGACGGGGCTTTATGTTCAGGCGGTAGTGGAGGGTTTGAAAATTCCGAAAGTGGCCCCAGATAAAAATCTTCGGGCGCATTTAGAATCCCAACCATTAAATACTTTAGTTAAAGAATTGGAAAAGGTCGATCCAGAAACCGCCCAAAGAATCGATAGACAAAATCCGCGGCGGATTATCCGAGCCCTGGAGGTTTACCACCAAACTGGCGAGCCTTTTTCAAAATTGAAAGGAAAATTTAAAGTCGATTTTGATAGCTTGCAACTTGGACTGACCGCTTCTCGCGATTATATTTACGATCGGGTAGATCAAAGGATCGAAGATTGGTTTGGAGCCGGTTTTGTGGAAGAAGTCAAAGGGCTTTTAGAGAAAGGCTATAAAGAAGATCTGCCAGCAATGACTTCGCTTGGTTACCGCCAAGTGGGTATGTATCTGGCCGGTAAGATCTCCCTTGAAGAAACCAAACAGAGAATAAAATGGGATCACCACGCTTATGTTCGGCGTCAAATCACTTGGTTTCGCCGAGGTAGTAAAATTATTTGGTTTAATAGCGAAGAAGCGGGTTTCGAAAAAGAAGCTTACCAAACAGCTGCTCGCTGGCTCTCTACCAGCTGATCAGGTATAATCGTCTCGATTACATCTCGACGATTGTTTCTCTATCGAGATATAATCGGGTCGATGAATAAAACTGGAATTTTAATTTTTGCCGGAATTATCATTTTAGGTTTTCTTTACCTGGTCCGGGGGATTCTTACGCCCTTTATCCTGGCGGCCATTTTTGCCTACATCTTTAATCCAGTGGTCAATTTTATCGTGAAAAAAACGGGGTCGCCAAAAATTATCGCAATAATCTTTATCTATATAGTGATAATCGGAGTAATTAGTTATGCCTCGGTTTGGCTGGGAGGGCAACTATTCCAAGAGGCGAAAGAACTGGCAAAAGCGGAGGATTTAACCAAATTAGCCGAAAGTACGATTAGAAAATTGCCCACCTTTGAAATAGCTGGCCGGACAGTTGGTCTTCGAAATGCTACTTCCGAAGTCATCACTGCTTTAGGGCAGGCCGCCCAAGGACTAGAAAAATCATTTTTGCCAATCTTTACCGGTGTGGCGTCAGTCCTAATAAAATTTTTAATATTCCTGGTGGCCTCTTTTTATTTCCTGAAAGACGGTGAAAAATGGGTGGAGTCTCTAAAGCAGAGAATTTCGCGTAAAGATTTTGTCGCGCTTTTGGATAAAGTGAATTCAGTTTTGGGTGGTTATCTCCGCGGCCAGATTTTGTTAGTAATCGTAATGAGTACAGCTACTTGGATCGCCCTAACGATCTTAGGAGTCCGGTTTGCCTTGGTTTTAGGGATTATTACCGGATTTTTAGAATTGATTCCCTTAATTGGTCCTTGGAGTGCCGGCGGTTTAGCGGTACTAACTGCCTTTTTAACTAAAGAAAACCACTTTGGGTTGGATCCGACAGGACTAGTCTTACTTGTTGCCCTAATTTATTTTGGTCTGCGGATGTTGGAAGATTACTTTGTGGTACCCCAACTTCTTGGGCGACTGACCAGACTTCACCCGTTAGCTGTTCTTTTCGCTGTCTTAGCTGGGGGAAGTCTGGCCGGTCCGATTGGTTTTATCCTCGGAGTGCCAGTTGCCGCTAGCATCCGGGTTCTGTTAGAATATAAATGGGGTAATGTTAAGTGAAGCAAGCTACGACAATTGAAATATCTTTAAAATCAGTCCTTTTGGTTATCGCCACGCTGCTTCTTTTGTTTGTCGCTTGGAAGGTCCGGGGGGTTTTAATCGCTTTTTTTGTGGCGTATATTTTAATGAGTGGTTTCGCCCCCTTGGTGGACTGGTTGACCAAAAATGGTGTCAGTAAAACCCTTGCCGTCGTGCTTACTTACGTACTAGCGATTGGTTTTTTGGCAGTTTTACTTTTTTCTGTCATTCCGCCTTTGGTGGAGCAAATTCGAGAATTTATAACGAAACTGCCGATTTATGTCGATTGGGTAACAAATAATTTTAATAGTTGGTGGCTGACGAATTTTAACAGCAGCACCGTTCCGGGGGTGACGAGTGAAAATGTCGCCAATATCCTTTCTTCAAAATTAGATACCGCGCTTTCCAACCTGCTTACAGTAGTTAAAAATGTTTTTAGTGTCTTTGTTTCCTTTGTTACAATTGCGGTGTTTACTTTTTATCTGCTCCTTGAACGTGAGCGGATAAAGAAAAACATTTTCCGGGTGTTACCGCACTTGCCGAGGGAAAAGGTAACTTCCCTAGCTCATAAAATCGAAGATAAGCTTGGCGCGTGGATAAGGGGAGAAGCAATACTGATGCTTGCTGTCGGGTTGGCTACATACGTTGGTCTGACGATTTTGCAGGTAGATTTTGCCCTGCCGCTAGCAGTAATTGCTGGGTTGCTGGAGATAATTCCAATGTTTGGACCGACGGTGGCGGCAATACCGGCGGTTATAATCGCCTTTGTCCAAAGCCCGATTCTAGCGATCGCCGTGGTCGCTCTTTACATTTTGGTCCAACAACTGGAGAATAATTTTCTAGTCCCGAAGATAATGGAAAAAGCGGTTGGTCTATCCCCCTTGGTAACCATTTTTGCCCTTGGAGTTGGAGGCACGATTTTTGGGGTAGTCGGAGCGGCAATGGCTGTGCCAGCCGCCGCAATCATTCAGGTAGTTTTTGAAGATTACCTGGAGGACCATCAATAAAGCGGCGTTTTTCTTTTTAGAATTCTAATCCGGCAAACCAAGCCACAAACACAAAATAGATAATAATTAGCAAACCGCCTAAAATCTTCGGCGAGATCTTTCCAAAAATCGAAAACAAACTAATTGTGGCTAGGACAGCAGTTGTACCGATGGTGAGATACAAGCCTCCCGCATCGATATTTACCCCACCAAACACACTAGCGGCTCCAACCGCTATAGTAAGATCCAAGATGCTAGCCCCAAATAAATTTCCAGTGCTTACTTGCGGCCGGTTTTTGACGATGGAGGAGATAGCAATAAAAGCTTCCGGTAGGCTAGTCCCAAAAGCAATAACTAGCAGACCAATGATTATCTGAGGTACTCCTAAAACGTCGGCTAATATAACCCCAGAACCAACCAAAAAATGACCGCCTCCGAAAAGTAGTAAGCCGCCGGCTATTAAATAAAAAATTTGGTGGTAATTTTTCCGAGAGGCGAAGAAATTTTTTAGTCGTTCAAACCGGGTCTCAATGCTTTCAAGAAAATTTTCCTCATGTCTACCAATGACAAATTCAATCATTAAATAAACAATTCCTAAAATTATGAGAACTACGCCAGAAAATTGGCTTATTGTACCACCAAAAGAAAATAGGAACACAAAGGCAAGAATAACGAGAAAAAACTGAATTGTCCGGATATAGGCAGTTTTATCTACCTCGGCTTTTGAAAATAACAGTAGGATACCAAAGATTAGGCCAATATTGACGATGGGCGATCCAAAGGCCGTACTAATACCCAACTCCGGTACACCGCTCACACCAGAAATAGCGGCAATTACAATTTCGGGTATTGTCGTCGCTAAACTAACAATAGTGGCACCAATTAAAATCCTTGGTAAGGAAAGCTGCTTAGCAATATAAATGGCGGAATTGCCTAGCCAATCGGCGCCAAAAATTATGGCGGCAAGAGAGATGATAAAAACAGCAAGTTCTGGCATTGACTTAATTTTACACTAAACAACCAGAAAGTTGAAAATTTAGCTAAAATTTGCTTAGGAGCGGCAGCGACGCAGCACGTGAGAATACCCCCGATCTTGATCGGGGTTACGAAGCGTGCTATAATACACGAGCTCAAAGGTAGCCGGATGATCGGTCCGATTTAATCGGACAGGAAAGTCCAGGCAGCAGTTGGCAAAGGGACTCCGCGTAAGCGGGGACTGGTAACAGCTAGTGGTCCGACGAGATGCTAGCCGAGCATCTGTCGGACACGGATCCTGAATCGACAGGCTTCGAGAGGAACAGAGACGAGCTCCGATTCTCGGCAATTAGAATCGGAGGTGAAACGGCCAATCCTACCTGCTGCAATCGCCGAATGCCTTGTTGACTCGCCGACACAGAGGCGAAGACGCGAGCACCCCCGTAACTACGGGGGAAGTGTGGCGAACGTCATACTTAGATAGATGATCGTCTACCCCGATTAAATCGGGGAAAACAGAACCTGGCTTATGAGCTACCTTTGAGCGCAAAGAATCCAACCAAAATGGTTGGATTTTTTGTTTCTCATAAAGGAATGCTTGATAGGAAGTCACCCTGTCACGGTTAGGATTGACAAGGGGACTCCCTGTCAATTATGTTGTCTAAGTTGCCAAGCAGGCTAAAACTGTGTATATTTAATTAGATGGAAAAATTGCTCCAAAAACCACGAGATCCATCTTTGATTGGCCTTTTGCAAGCGGCGGGTGTAACTGCCTATTGTGCTTTGATCGGCGGATTCTTCTGGCTCATGGATAAAATTTCTCTGAATCCAGGATTCGTAGGTATTTTTCTAATGCTAACCCTTTTCGTTTTTTCGGCAGTTGTTTGCGGATTGATTGTTTTTGGCTACCCAGCCTATTTAGCTTTAAATAAAAAAATTAAAGAAGCTTTATCTGTTTTGACCTACACCCTAGCCTATTCTTTGTTAATTATTCTGATAATCATATTTGCCGTAGTTAACCTCGCCTAAGATCTCCGCAAAGGAAACTTAAGATTGACAAGCGTGGCTTGTTAGTTGGATAATAATTTGGTTTATGGCTGATGGACAGCTTTACAAAATGCAAATGTTGCCTAAAAAGAAAATCCCAATTTGGGTTTTGATTCTCGTTGGGGTGATATTTTTAGGATTGGTCGCCATTTTCCTGCGTGTTATCCCAGGTATAGCTTGAAACGGCTTCTCCTGCACCCCAGCTAGCCCCGCCTCCATAAAAATCTAAAGTTAGCCCTAAAATAGATACATTTGAGTTTGGAATCGTGAAAGAATTACCCAAAATTGACAATCGGTGCTTGGCAGGTAGATAATTTAACTAATGCCTGGAGATCCAATCCAATCAACTCAATCCATACCCCCATGGAAATTGCCTAACGAAGGTTCTGAACCCCAAGAGCCAGAAGCACCTCAGCAACCACCACAAGAGAATAATCAAGTAATTCAGAAGCCAGCAGGTAAAGCAAGTCTCTTTAAAGAGATCGCCGCTTCATTTATTTTGATTTTTTTACCTCATTGGTTCTTTTATCTAGCTATTAATTTTTATGATCGTGTAGATTATAGTCTTGGTTTTTCTGGTTTTCCTTTTCCACCAATAAACCAGTTACCGCCAATAAACGACAGAGGTGCTGGTTGGATCTCGCTCAATAGCACACTAATTGGTCTTACCATATTATTATTTTTTATTTACGTCATTTATAGGCTTCTTAGGTATCTGGATAAACCACGGGCTGCTAAATTGTTTTTGTCGGCTCCCCTAGTGATTTTTCTGCTCATTCTATCAATCATGATCGTGACCGGCGATGAAGAACAAAGACTTACGAAATTTGGTTTAAGTATTATTTTGTTTATATACGTAATAGCCACTTATCTGATGATTTTTATCAGTAATCTCATTCTCTCTGGAGTAAAGAAATATAATTTAACGTTCAGTATTCTGCTCCTTCTATTTGTTATGTTCTTGGTACTACCTTTTTTCGTCCCTAAGTTTTTTATCCGCAGTTATGAAGATCGAATCGTAAAAAGCGAGAAAGCAAAAATTACTAAAGTCACTCTTAAAAAAGAGGAAATTACTAAAGCGGATTTTGATAGTGTCGATTTAGTGCGCTCTTATCATTATAATTATGATACTGTAGAAAGAAGAGCCTCGGGGGAGGTTGTTTTAGCCAAAATCGAAGGAAGCAGATTTTTAGTTCAGGGTATAATACAGAGAAGTATTAATGGCGATTATCGAAAGGATAGAGCCGAACTTTTCGTGGAGGAAAACCGAGAATTAAGAAGTATTACCGAGGGCGTAAACTTCATTCCTCTGCATGATCATCTTAGAAACCGTAATGGGGTGGATCTAATTATCTCACCTTCTAAAGACAAGATTGCCTTTGTGCAAAGGGATTTCTACATAATTAACCTCGATGGTAGTGGAATTTATATTGATGAAGGGTTTTGTCCGTGGATCTGTTATGAATACTGGGGAAAAGACGGGTACATTTATGTTGGTGTGGAACTAGAGGGGCGATTGTTACCGTCTACTTATTGGAAAGTAACTCCACCTAAATAGATTTCAATTTATTCCTGAACCTAAAAGTATAGAGTAACCACCTGCTGAGGTTAGGTCTAAAATGAACTACCATGGATTTACACCCACGGTATTCTGAAGGCTTCGCCTTCGGCGAGTACGTAATTGTTCAACACACCCACGGGTAAAAACCCGTGGTACTCTTGAACAATTATAGATACATCTCGGGTTTGAGATTGTTAAGGTAAGGCAGCCTTTCTTTGATCGAACCCTGAAGAACTTATTGACAGATATCTGTCTTGCTGGTAGTATGGCTATATGGCTATTAAAACTACGGTTAGATTGGACGAAACAATCGTAAAAGAAGCAAAGAGGAAGGCTTTGGACGAGGATAAAACCTTTCAGGAGGTTGTTGATTTGGCGTTAAGAGAATTTTTAAATAAAAAAATCTCTACCAGAAAAGTAAGTATAGACGAACTTACCGCTTATCCTTTGGAAGTAAAGGGTAATTTAAAGAGGGAAGATCTTTATAAAGATTATTTGGAGATAAAATTTCCTGCGAGGTCAAAATAATTAATGTACGATGCGCTACTTGATACCAATATCTTAATTTACGCTTCCAATCCCGCGAGTAAATTTCAAATTAAAGCCAAGAGACTATTGCAAGATGTTTTGGAGCAGGAGATAAATGCATGTGTAAGTTCCCAAAACCTCTATGAATTTTATTCCATTGTTACTGATCCAAAAAGAATTGAAAAGCCGCTGACGTATCAGGAAGCGGCTGCTTTAATTCAAAAGTACATCGAGGCGGAAAATCTACCAAAGATATTCCCTAGGGAAACTAATCTAGCCAACTTACTAGAGCTTATCAAACGGTACCAGGTGAGAAAACAAGAAGTTTTTGATGCAGTGTTAGTAGCTACGATGATGGACAATTCTATAAAAGTTATTTATACTGGCGACGAAAAGTTGTTCAAGATATTTAAGAACATAAAAGTTATAAACCCGTTCAAGTAAAATTATGCTTGCTAAGGTGATTTCCGGGGCCACAGTTGGTTTAAATTGTTTGCCGATTGAGGTAGAAGTAGACATTGCTGCGAGCGGATTGCCTGCTTTTAACATTGTTGGCCTACCCGACAAGGCAGTGGAAGAAAGTAAAGAAAGAGTCCGCGCCGCGCTAAAAAATGTCGGCGCCGAATTTCCTTCCAGACGAATCACCGTCAATCTTGCTCCCGCGGATCTGCCAAAAGAAGGCCCAGCTTACGATTTGCCAATCGCCCTAGGAATTTTAATTGCTTCTGGACAGCTCACGGCAGAACTTTCCGATTCAATCTTTATTGGCGAGCTTTCTTTAGATGGCAGCCTACGAACGACTAGCGGAGTTTTGCCCCTTGCCCTATTAGCCAAAGAGAAGGGCCTCAAAAGGATTTTTGTCCCAGCCGTTAATGCCAAAGAAGGAGCAGTGATTGATGACTTGGCAGTTATGCCGATCGAAAATATCATCGATCTTTTCCATTATCTTTCGGGAAATAAGAAGCTCGCACCCCATCCCAAAATTGAAATCGACTTAGCAACAGCGGATACTTACGAGTTTGATATGAAAGAAATCAAAGGTCAGGAAACCGCCAAACGGGCCTTGGAGATTGCCGCGGCTGGAGGGCACAATGTTCTGTTAAAAGGCCCGCCGGGTGCTGGTAAGACCTTGTTGGCCCGCGCCTTCCCCAGCATATTACCACGCCTAACTTTTGAAGAAGCCCTAGAGGTAACGAAAATTTATTCCATCACCGGCCAGATCGACCAAGAAGACCCAGTAGTAAGGTCGCGGCCGTTTCGCAGTCCCCATCATTCGGCCAGCGCGATTGGCCTGATTGGTGGTGGTGCTCACCCAAAACCTGGAGAGATCTCTTTGGCTCATCGGGGTGTTTTATTTCTAGATGAGTTTCCCGAATTTCCCCGCCACGTGCTCGAAAGCTTGCGGGGGCCTTTGGAAGATGGGGTAGTTACGGTTTCTCGGGCAGCTGGGAGCCTTTCTTTTCCGTCTAAATTTATCCTAATCGCAGCTTCTAATCCTTGTCCCTGTGGCTTTCTAGGAGATACCACCAAAGAATGTGTCTGTGCTCCGGGACAGATAATCCGCTACCAAAAGAGACTTTCCGGACCGATACTGGACCGGATTGATCTGCATGTAGAAGTACCGGCGGTAAAAGTAGAAAAACTGACCAGCGAATCAGAGGCCGAACCTTCAGAGCCAATCAGGACCCGAGTCCAAAAAGCAAGAGAGTCCCAGACCGAAAGGTTCAAAGATTCGCCACTGACCAATAATAATGAAATGGGGCCAAAAGAAATTAAAGAATTTTGTAAACTTTCGGCTGATTGTCTAAATCTGTTGCGGGCGGCAGTCAGTAAAATGCAACTTTCCGCCCGGGCTTATCATAGGGTCCTAAAAGTCGCTAGAACGATCGCCGATCTGGAAGGATCGGTTGACATCGATACCCAACACATCGCCGAGGCTTTGCAGTACCGGGCGAAATCAGAGAATTAACCCATCTAAAACAGAGAAACCCCGCCGGTGTCTTTCGAAACCAACGGGGTTTTCACGCGTTCTGGAACGAGTCTCATGGTATTTTTGTGCGTTCCGGATACCGCCGCTCGATCGCTTGCCAGATGCGGTTGTAACCAAGAAGGTCAATTGCTATCGTCACACAATAGCCTACAAAGAAGGCCAGTGCGAGAACAACAAGCAAGACCTCTTCTCGGTACATCGTTATCCAGACTAGCGAACGAAGGCTGCCGATGAGCATGTATGCCATCCAGGCGAAATATATACAATGATATGCCCGGTTGGCGTTCCGCTTGTGTCCTTTCGGGTAGGCGTTCGTCATCTCCTCGAAGATGATGAAACCTACCGAAAGAAGCACGCCGGCGACCCCGCAAAACACAAAGAAACCAAGCCCTGTGAAGGGTGAGGACTCTATCTGAACCCTCTGGTAATAGGCTGTTACCGTGGCGATGGTTCCGGCGAGGAGAGAATCTCCAACCCAGACCATCGTCCAACGGAAGATAGCCAAACCATAAGGTGCCCGGTTCTTATCGCGGACTGAACGAGCCAGCTCGATAAGATAAATCGCTACCGGCCCTGCCAGAAGAGCGATTATTCCAGTCCACCATGGGCCGAGGTTCCAGAAGCTCTCCAAAGGGTCGGACCCAATCGGAGAAATCACTCTCTCCTACCTCCATGCTAGAATACAGGTATTATACCACAAATACTATGGGATTGCAAGTTTGAGGACTACAGACTTGAAACCGGGTTCCATCTCCTTGGTATAATCGTCTTCGTAGGAACACGGTGACGCAGAGCGCGAAGCGCTCTATTACATCTCGACGATTGTTGCTCTGTCGAGATATAATAAATTAGTGCTAGCAAAACAAATTACGATTGAAGGCTCGAAAATTTTCTATTACATTTATAACCAGGAACTAAAACCAACGATAGTAGCCATCCATGGTTTTAGAGGGAATCATAAAGCCTTAACCCCTTTTGCTCGGGCTTTTAAAAACCAGCGAGTAATCCTTTTGGATCTACCTGGTTATGGTTTTTCTGAACCACTAAATAAAACCCACAATTTAAAAAATTATGCCCAGTTTCTTAACTCTTTTGTCGCCAACCTGGGTTTAAAGGAATTTTTTCTTTGGGGACATTCTTTTGGCGGGTCAATCTGCATCCAATACGCTGCTACTTTTCCTGATCGAATAAAAAATTTGATACTCGTTTCACCTGCAGTTGCCGGAAAAGGAGTCGTCGAAACTTTAGAAGCTGATTACTACAAACTTACAAGCTTTTTACCAAGAAAATACCGGAAAATTTGGGTTGCGAATGAACTACTGAACCAACTTGGTGGCAATCTGCTTTTAAAACAGGTGAGTGGTAATAGGAAAAAAGAGCTTATACACGCTGGCGCAGAGAATCTAAAAGAAGCTAAACCGAAAGTTATAGTAGAGTCGGCGTTAAGTTATTTAAGAACAGATCTGATCAGTCTTTCTAAAAAAATAAAGACAAGGACGCTAATAATAGTCGGCGCCGCCGATATTATCGCGCCGTTAGAAAGACTTAAAGCAGTTAAAAATTCTATACAGCACTCAAAACTAATTGTTATTCCTAAGCAAGGACACCTATCCCCCCTGGAAGAGCCAATTTACATAGCCAGTCTAACCGAAGAATTTATCAGGGCCACCTGAGGAACTGACGGGGTTAAAATTTTTTCTGCAATAATTTAAGCAAAGAAAAACGACCTTAAGTTTATCGAGTAGGCTGATTTTAGCATCTTTAGACGCCAGTCCTGGGTTTAGTGCTCCTAACTTACCCCTCCCCCTTGCTCACTTACCCGACTCGATAAGCCCCTGCAGTAGAAGAGCCAGTAGGAAAACGACTAATCCTGCCTCAGCTACCTTCGCGCACAGGCGGGCGGTCTTCTTGGCGACTATCGCCTCAAGACCAGCATCGGTTAGGTGCGGGTTGTTCGCTGCTAGCCCGGCAATATCGAGCAAAAGTGGAAAGTTAAAAGCCTTAGAAATGGGAAACCCCGCGGCTATTGTTGAGCAAATCCCGCGGGGTTTTCAGCTAGACCTGTTGAGAGAAGCAACTACTGGGAAGCAGCCTCTTCGACCGCTATCACGAAGTCGCTTCTTAATACCGTTATCACGCCTGTACCATTCGGAGGCCTAAGTACTACGGATACCTCCTCGCGGTATCTGCGGGTGATAGTAATGCCAAAGAGCTTCCTTCGGTACTGCCTGGTCCCAAACGACAAAGTGAAGCCTGGCAGCTCAACCGATGTGTCATCTTCGACTATCTTTTTGAGCTGCTGGACGTCCATTGGCAGTTCAATGGACGTTCCATCTCCAAATGTGACCACGATGCGGTTCGGCCACACCTCCACCCAGCCTTTGCAGGGTGGGTTTTGTTCAGGTACTTTACGCACTATACTCCCTCCCTATCCTCTATTGAATTTTTTGCAAGTTACATTGTAACACAAATACTATGGGATTTCAAGAGTAGAGGTTAAAAGAGGATTTACGGCAACGAAAAACCCCCGACTAAATCAGCTGCGAAATCAAGGGGTTTTTCGTTAATGGTAAAAAATTATTACCCGCCAATTTTAAACATTTTAGTCCCGCAGGTGGGACAAGTACCACGGAGTGCTTTCTTGCCGTTTTTCATAGTGACAGTTTCTGGATTGGCCACTTCTTTCTTAGCGCGGCATTTCACACAATACATTGAAGCCATATTTGAAGGTGTCAAGTGTTAGCAAGCCAAGAGTCAAGTTAATTAGCTTGATACTTAATACTTGATACTTGATACTTATTTTTTCACCTCCCTTCAAGAAAAAGAATGAATTTTGAAGCTAAATTTCAATTCCAAACGTACGTAGGATCAGCTTAGCAAAGCTAGCACGGGTTGTCAAGCTCAAAATGATTTCCAAAGCGACAGCCGCGCTAGCTAAAACAGCGATCTTTCTTAAATCACCTGTTACATAGGCATAATTGTAACGCTCCCCCTCTGTTCTAATTAGCTGGGGACTCGGTGGGCTTTTTTGTTTAAAGTTGCTAAGGCTGTAGCCTTGGGGGGTTACCGACTGATTTGGCGCTGCTGTTGTTTCAGGTGCAGCGGAGGTAGATTCAGGTGTTGGTCTTTCGCTAGCTACAGCCGGACGGGGACTTTGCTGCAAAGCGACTTGCTGTTTCAGACGGCGGAGCGCCGCGGCCATTTTTTCTTCACGAGTCTTTTTCGGCATGGTTGGAATTAAGAATTAAAATTGCTTTAATATGCTAGCACAAAGTAGCCGGTTTACGCAAATTTGAGTCCCCACTTGACGGCTAGGCTAAAAATTTGTATTCTTTGGGTACTAGTCTTGTTCAAAACTGGTTCTGGGTGAACTGGATGCGAAAATTTAAAGAATTATCGGCAGTTAGCAAAATTTTGATTCTTTTATTGTTAATCGTCTTGGTTGGTGCTTGGGGGGTAGTAGGGGTTGTTTTGGGTAAAAAAAGCGTGCGGGCGCTGGAAATAAAATCACCAGTTGCTACCTTGATAAACGAAAAAATTCCCAAGATAGCCGATTACCCCAATCCAATAAACGGTGTGCTTTACACAAAAAGAGACGCTGCCACTTGGAAAGACCGTGTGCCCCTAGCGATAATGGTCGAAAATTCTGTTGTCGCCAGGCCGCAATCTGGCCTTTCCAAAGCAGATATTGTCTACGAAGCTTTAGCGGAGGGAGGGGTCACTCGGTTTGCGGCAATTTTTTTGTCGCAAGGCAGTCAAGTCGGGCCAGTGAGAAGCGCCAGAGATTATTATTACGATTGGATTTCCGAATACAAGGCTGCTTACAGTCACTGGGGTGGTAATCAGTATGTAAGAGTCTTGGCAAGCCAGCTTTTTGGGGCAAAGGACCTGGATCAGTTTGTAATCGGCTCGCCAACTTATTACCGGCTATGTTATGGTGAACATTGCGGTTACACTTCAACTGATAACCTTTGGAATGTAGCAACAGCTAGGGGAGTTAATAAACCAGTACAGATTGAAAGTTGGCGGTTTAAAGATGATTCGCCAAGCAAAAGCCCAAATGCCGTCGAGGTGACGGTTAGCTTTCAAGGCGATTATGGTTATGTAGTGGTCTGGCGATACGATCCGGCAACCAATAGTTACTTAAGATCCAACGGAGGCGCTGCCCATATCGATAAGGAAACCGGACAACAAATTAGAGTGAAAACAATCGTTGTCTGTTCTTTACAAAATTTAGGTTACAAAATAGTAACCGGGGTGGCTAATCGGAACTTTCAAACTCTTGGCGAGAATAATGTAAAAATTTTCCAAGATGGCACGTTGAGTGAGGGCGTTTGGAAAAAAGCCTCACGTGAGAGTAGAACGCGATTTTATGATACCAGCGGAAAGGAAATCGCTTTGAATCAAGGACAGATTTGGATGGAGATGATACCAGCAGGTTCTGCCGTTTCTTATAAATAAGGAGGAAAAAATGGATGATTTAGATTCGACAGCTAGCTTACTACGACCACTACTTGTTTCCAAGACGCGGGCCAAACTGCTATCTTTATTTTTGAATAATCCGGGCAAGATTTTTTATGTCCGGGAGCTTGTTCGAGCAGTTGGGGAACAAATCAATGCTGTCCGGGCCGAACTAGCCCGCCTAGAGAAAGCCGGAATGGTAAGTAGTGAGGCTCGGGCCAACCGAAAATTTTTCGGCTTTCGCAAAGACTATGTCTTCCAGGCCGAGCTAGCAAAAATAATCGCTAAAGCTTCTGGATTGGGCGGTGAAATAATTCACGAGAGGAACAGGCTTGGCAAAATAAAATTCGCCGCTCTTACCAACGGGTTTATTTGGCGCCGGTCAGTAGGACCAGCCGATGTTGATTTATTGGTAGTCGGAAATGTGGTTTTACCGCAACTGGCCGCCTTAGTAAAAAAGGCGGAAGACACCATCGGTCGGGAAGTAAACTACACGGTGATGAACGAAGATGAATTTACTTTTCGGAAAAGGAGAAAAGATCCCTTTGTTTCCGGTATCTTAGAGCGGATAGGCGTTGTTTTAATTGGCGACGAAGAAGAATTGGTTCGTTAACTAGCCTAACCATCTTTTATGAAGAAATTTACCCACTAAATTTTTGGCTAGGCATACTCTAGATAAAATTTTAACACAAATTTAGCCTAGTTGCTTGATCTTCCCTAGTTCGTTATAATCTTAGGCAATGAAATCTCCTAGAGTTATTTTACTGGCCGTAATGGCCCTGACTTGCCTGGCGGTTTTAGTTGATTGGCCGGCTGTTCCAGTAAAATTTTCCGTTGGGAAGTTTAAAGTTGACAAGGTCCTTGCTGGACCAGGGATAAATTTAAAATTGTTCGGCGCCAGTTTCCGGCGGGATTTGGATGTCAAACTTGGTTTGGATTTGCAAGGAGGCACCAGTCTTACTTTGCGAGCCGATGTTAGCGATCTTCCCGATACCGATAAAGGTAAAGCCCTAGAAGCGGCTAAAGAAGTAATCAGTCGGAGGGTGAATTTTTTTGGTGTCACCGAGCCAATTGTTCAAACCTCAAAGGTTGGCAGCGATTATCGGATAATTGTCGAACTACCCGGCGTGACCAACGTGGATGAAGCGAAACGCTTGGTTGGCCAAACCGCCAAACTGGAATTTCGGGAGTTTGCTGACCCAAATGTGTCAGCCGGTACTATTCCGACACTGGAAAACACCAAGCCAACCGGTATTTCCGGTAAAGATCTAAAAAGCGCCAATCCCGATTTCCAGCAATCCCAAAGCGCTGGCGAAAGAGGTGGGCCGGTGGTCAGGTTTACCTTACAGGGGGATTCAGCGAATAAATTTAGAGAATTAACCAAAAGATTGATTGGTAAGCCCTTGGTAATTTTTCTTGACGATGTGGCAATAAACGCCCCGATTGTCCAAAGTGAGATTGGTGAGGAAGGAGTAATCACCGGACTGACCAGCGATGAGTCCAAACGACTGGCAATTCAACTTTCCGCCGGAGCTCTACCAGTGAAAAAGATTGACATAATAAGTGAAAAAACAATCGGCCCGACTTTAGGAAAAACCTCGATTGATCAAAATATCATCGCCGGAATAGTCGGCATTTTGGTTATTGCCACTTTTATGCTTGTTTATTATGGCCTGCCTGGTTTTCTGGCGGACGCCGCCCTTTTTCTCTATATACTTTATGTTTTGGCCCTCTTCAAACTCATCCCGGTTACCTTGACCCTGGCGGGAATCGCTGGTTTTATTCTTTCGATTGGTATGGCGGTCGATGCCAATATTCTTATTTTTGAAAGAATGAGGGAGGAACTGCGGGCCGGCAGAAACCGGGCCCAGGCCATCGAAATTGGTTTTACCCGGGCTTGGAGCTCGATTCGCGATTCTAATATCTCATCGCTCATTACTAGCGGCATTTTGTTTTGGTTTGGTACCGGTCCGGTTCGTGGTTTTGCGCTTACTTTAGCAATCGGTATTTTAATTTCAATGTTTACGGCAATCAGCGTAACTCGCAACTTTTTAAGATTAGCATATCGGAATTAACTTATGTTGTGGGATGTTGTCGGTAAAAAATTTTGGTACTTTGCTTTTTCTGGGATTATTATTATTCCCGGTCTTGTCGCTTTGGCGCTCTGGGGCCTAAATCTGGGCGTCGATTTTACGGGTGGGACACTTCTTGAACTGGCCTTTGAGAAGCAGATTGATAAAAATGTTCTTGCGGCTACCATCAAAGAAAAGGGAATTGAGGTAGCCTCGGTTACACCGACCGCCGCTAATACTTATCTAGTGCGGACAAAGCCGCTTGATGACGCTAGTAAAAGATCGGCTCTTGAGGCGGTTCAAAATAAATTCGGAGCGGTAGCCCCGGTCAGCATCGAGACAATTGGCCCAACGATCGGCGCTGAGTTGCTACGAAAAGCGGTGATGGCGATAATAATTGCCTCGATGATGATCGTCCTTTACATCGCCTTTGCTTTTCGGTCGGTTCCGAAACCGGCCTCGTCGTGGCGTTTTGGAATCTGTGCCGTTATCGCTCTACTTCATGACGCCTTTTTGATAATCGGCATCTTTGCCATCCTCGGCCATTTCCTTGGCGTTCAGGTGGATATTCTTTTTGTTACTGCGCTGCTGACGATCATTGGGTTTTCGGTTCACGATACGATTGTCGTTTTTGACCGGATCCGGGAAAATTTACACAAAGGAGTGGGAGCAACCTTTGCCGATACAGTTAACCATTCAATTATGCAGACGCTTGGCAGATCAATCACCACTTCATTAACCGTGGTGTTGGTTTTACTAGCGGTTCTTTTGTTTGGTGGAGCGTCGATCCGCTGGTTTACGGTCGCCCTTTTGGTTGGAATAGTTTCCGGTACTTACTCTTCCATTTTCAACGCCTCCCCACTTCTCGTCCTTTGGCAGGAATGGGGCGATAGAAGAAAAAGATAACCTATGGATTATGAAGTCGGGACTCGTTTTCCGAAACCCGGTGATAAAGTGAGAATTGCCCAGAAAAAAGATTATGCTTCGGGGAAACTGACTGAAGGGATTGTTAAAGACGTTTTAACTAGTAAACAATTCCACCCTAGGGGTCATAAAGTCAGGTTAACTAATGGAATAATTGGCCGAGTCCAAGAATTTGTCGATCAAAAAGATCAAGAACCATCAAACCTTTCGGCTCCGCCAGTTCCCTATACCCCCTCGGAAGATGATTTAGTTTAAGCCCCCTTAAACGCAAAAGTGGGCAAATTAGCTCTTAAAGCTAACGCCCACTTTAGCGATCCGCTATTACCATAGTGATTTTTATTTGTTAACTATTAACCATTCGCTTCTTGGCTTGATAAAAAATGAACAGCTTTCGGTTGCTCCAAGATTAACGTCGCCAACGACTTTCAGAGTCTGCTAGAATAAAATTATGATCTGTCCGGCTTGTGGTAATCAGGCTGCCCAACAAGGTGAAACGTTTTGGTGTCCAAACTGTCGAATTGCCTTGATTCAGAAGTTAAATACCGAAATCCCGCAAGAGCCGATCCCCGAAGAAAGAAAGCAAGAAACTGGTGGGGCCCCGAAAATTGTTGACATTTTAATCACGTTGATTATTTTCATCCTGTTTATCGTTATCGTAGCTATTTTTGCTTGGGGCTACCTTCATGGCGGTTTTAGCGATTCTTCTCCCATCCTTCCTCGTGAGTTGACTCCCAATCAATAGTTCAGCGTTTAAAAACCCCCAAACTTGTGGTGAGTAGTGAGCCTGTCGAAGTGTGCTAAAATAAATAATTGAAAGCAGTTTGTAGATTAACCTATAGAATTGAAAATCAAGAACAAATAAAGTATAATAGCAGCTTAACTCTGCTCAATATTTTGCCGGCAGGGTTAACATACTTTAAATCCGCCGGTTTCTTTGTGGGAAGATTAATTTATGAAAAATTTGCGGAATGTGGCAATTATCGCTCATGTTGATCATGGAAAAACTACTTTGGTCGATGCTTTGCTTCGACAAAGTAATACGAAGCTTCACAAAGACCTGGAAGGGTCAAATCTCATCATGGATTCAAATGATCTGGAAAAAGAGCGAGGGATAACTATTTTTTCAAAAAACGCATCAGTTGTTTGGAAAGGTACTAAAATAAACATTATTGACACACCAGGACATGCTGATTTCGGTGGGGAGGTTGAAAGAGTTTTGAAAATGGCCGATGGGTGTTTGCTTTTGGTAGATGCAAAGGAAGGACCGATGCCCCAAACCCGTTTTGTTTTGAAGCAAGCACTTGAGATGGGCCATAAAGTTGTCGTGGTTATTAACAAAATCGATAAACCTGATGCTCGGATTGATTGGGTAGTCAATAAAACATTTGATTTGTTTGTTGAGCTTGGGGCGGATGGAGAAGCTGCTTTTTTCCCAACAGTTTACACTTGCGCAAAAAAAGGTTTAGCCGGAAAAGAGTCGGGTTTATCAAAAATGAGAGATATTTCACCAGTCTTCGATGCAATTTTAGAGCATGTTCCGGCACCCGCCGGAGATCCAAACAAACCACTGCAAATGCTAGTTACAACTATTGTCGGGGACAATTTTAAAGGGCGGGTCGCGACCGGACGAATTTACAGCGGCAGAATAAAAGCTGGTCAGGAAATTATTCACATCAACCAAATCGGGGAAATGAAAAAATATAAATTAACTGCTTTGATTGGTTTTTCCGGACTTGATAAAGTGGATATTACAGAGGCAGAAGCAGGAGATATCATCGCTGTTGCCGGTATAGCCGATATAAATATTGGAGAAACAATCGCCGACCCGCACGAGGTAGCAGCCCTGCCTTTACTTGACATCGAAGAGCCAACCATCAATATGACCTTTTCGGTAAACGCCTCTCCATTTGCCGGAAAAGAAGGACAGTTCAAAACTTCCAGGCAGGTCCGCGAGCGTCTTTACAAAGAACTTGAAACGGACATAGCTCTGAAAGTAGCTGATGGCCCAAACGGAGATTGGGTTGTTTCCGGCCGAGGAGAGCTGCATCTGGCAATTTTTATTGAAAGACTTCGTCGGGAAGGTTATGAATTTCAGGTTGCCCGGCCGCAAGTCAATACCAAAGAAATTGATGGTAAAACTCTGGCTCCTTATGAGAAAGTTTTTATTGAGGTTCCCGAGAGCTATTCTGGGATCGTTATGCAAAAAATGGGAGAGCGGAGCGGAATCTTGCAGGATATGTCCAATGAAAACAGTGTAGTTTTAGTAGAATTTATTATTCCCACCAGAAAATTGTTTGGATATAGAAGTGAGTTTATTACTGATACCAAAGGGACAGGCATCATCAACACGATATTTCATCAGTTTGAGGTAGATACTACCGATTCTTTCGAACGCAATAGAGGGTCTCTAGTGGCTCACCAAGATGGTAGCACCACTCTATATGGTTTGACTCATGCACAAGGTAGAGGTGTTTTATTTATTGGGCCGGGAACAAAAATTTATAGCGGCCAGGTGGTAGGTCAAAACTCACGGGAGAGTGATATCAGAGTAAATGTCGTGAAAGAAAAACAGCAAAGTAACATGAGATCCAAAGGCGAGGGAGTGTCTGAGCATTTTAATGATCCAAAGCAAATGGGGCTTGAAGAAGCCCTGGAATATATAGATGATAGTGAGCTAGTAGAAGTGACCCCGGCCAATATCCGTATCCGCAAAATCGATTTAAATGTAAAGTGAGATTTAGACTTTGTACCACTCTTAGGCCTTAAATCTTCGATCTAATGTATAGGTATAGCTTTTCAGTCACAAAAATGGTAGAGTTATAAACTTGAATTTGGAGTAGATCATCAGGGAGGAAGAAGATTGAAATTGCAGCTGATTCCTGTCGGAGATGTCGATGGTCGTCCTGTCATGTACTATCGAGCAAGGGCAGAGGAAGTGTTCGTTGGGCTTATCAGTTTTCCAGGTGGGGCTGTACCGCCAGCTGGGGAGACGGCTTACCCGGCCGTACACATAGTCTATCCGCCTGATTTTCTGCCTATTGTTCTCTCTGTCATAATACTCATGGCGAGTCAAGGCAGATCCCCGCAAGTATGTTTTGAGCCGGTGGGAGAGTATCTTGAAGTAATGGTGCTCTTTCGCGCTTTGGTGAGCAGGGAGATGCTTACCAGCCTCCCTAACATTAGAGAGACGCGTGTTGATCTCTTCCAAGTGGCAGGTGAACACAAAGCAGAACTTCTGGTAACAGCAAAAACAAACCTACCTCTTGAGGATGGTGAAAAGCTGCTAACTCTCTTCGGAGGTAAATTCAAGGTCATAGTAGGTATTACGGGCAGTATGGGAATTGGGGCTTTGTGGGAAGGGGAAGTTTCCTCCTACGAGAAAAAGAAGCCCGATTTCGCGCCTCGTGATTGAAGGAAGAGACATTAAAATGGAGAGAGCATCCCAAACCCTGCCCTTTCCATTCTTCATCAATTCTTCATTCAGATGTTGCAGCCTACCGGATAAAGAGATAAAATTTCAGCACTTATGGAAAAAGAAGATTTGGATTTGAAAGATTTGTTTGCCGACAAACCAGAAGTCAAATATCATGCGGCCAAAAAAGCTATTCAAGTTTCGCTAGAGTCTCCAGGTAGCCTTTACCCTGATTTTGAGACTTTCGAAAAATTCCTCACCGGTGAAAATAATGTTCTTCGCTGGACTGCCATCAAAGTGATTGGCAATCTTTCCAGCGTTGATACAGGAAATAAAGTTGATAAAGTTATTCCCACCCTTATTTCTTTTGTAACCGATAAAAGTCTGATCGCCGCGGCGAATGCGGTGATCGCACTCTCTCTTATTGCCAAAAACAAACCAAAGTATAAAGACCCGATTTTAAAAGCGATGTTTAGCGTAGAAAAAACAACTTATTACAACAAAGGAGAGCCCTCCCCGGAGTGCCGCAACGTCGTTCTCGGTCATGTCCTTAACAACCTTCCAAATTTAGGGGAAGATATGTTCAAGCGGGAAGATGTAAGAGGCTTTTTAAGCCGGCAGACCAAAAACACTCGTCCAAAGGTTCGAGCAGCAGCGAAGAAGTTGTTGGAAAATAAAGTCTAACACCCTAATTTTTCTAGCCCATGTTCATGGTCGCATGCTTTTTAACCCCAACCAACCATATATCTATCTTTTACCCTGTTGCCTGCACCCCTCACCATTCCCGGAAAAGCTTGCCACGAGGAAGACAAAACTACGACGGTTAGCTTTCTTATCTGGGGTGTCTTGGAGATGTGAAAAAATGAGTGGTCTCCCTCCTTTCTAGACCACTCGTACTAAGGTTTATGCCTGTTCTATGATCTTGTTTGCCTCTTCGATTAGTCGTCTGGGTGTGACGTACCTTGTGAAAGCATAGCGAAGATACTTGATCTTCTGCTGCCTTGTCATCCTTTCGGCAAACACCCGGTGGTATTTCAGGGCAATACCGTAAGCGTATTGATAAGATCGAAGCAGCGGGTCTGAAACCCAAGTTCTTAGGTTCAACCTAGCCCTTTCAGCGGTTGAGAATGGGTTCTGCAGTAGGTAACCTAGCAACACGTCTTCTGCCTGGCCCATGTTGATTAGCACATGGGCATTATTGTTTAGGAAATCCCTCCAGTTTCTTTGTTCCCGGGACAGGATGGCTAGGGGAGACAAGGGAAGATCGTCTGGGAAAAAGTAAGTAAGCGCGTCCGCAATCCCTTCTCCCATAAAGCCGTGTGGGTCCTGGACGGTCGCGATCCCTATAAAGGGATCGAGCCTACCTTCTTCAATTCCTCTCGCTAGGGCCGCGGCGTGGACAAAGTGGCCGCAAACCTCATGCAAAGTGAGGTACTCCATGTCACCTTTATGCCAATGCTGATTCGGGTGGAAATTATACTGGAGAAGCAGGTCTCCCTTCTTACCTCGCGCCCAACCTCCCCAGTAGGCGTCTTCCCTTACCAGCTCGATGCGGTGTGGTACATCCAAATCCGCAAATCCTAGCAATTCCTTCACCAGGGGTAGAAGAATTTCTTCTTTTTCTCTGGCTTCATTTTCAGCATCTTCCTCGAAGACTCGAATTGAGTCATTAAACTCATTAAACTGTCGAAAATCGACCCTTCCGTTTGGCCAGACCACTCCGTGCTCGGCCAGAAGACGAAGTACTACTTGTTTTTGTTCTTCGACTTGACCGTTCGACACTAGCTCAGGGGTTTTCCCAAGCATGTTGCGGGTATGCTCGTAGAACTCAGGAAGATCGCCGCTTATTAGGATGCGAAGATAGTAAATCCCGGCGTTTAGTTTTGCCAAGATGAATTCAGAGATTTCATCTGCGACCGCTACTTTGTCTCTGAGAGCAAGAAGACGGGCGAGGATTTCATCTCGGGAGTGGAAATCCACCGAGTCGGTTATTTCAGGGACAAGGTCAAAATCGATAACTTCTCCCTGAATACCTTTTGGTTGAGTTTGCTCGTATGCCTCCCATCCCCGATAAACTGCGATTGCTTCTTTCGGATCGTACATCCCTCCCTCCTTAAGAAATATTTACTTGTTTTTAAGGTAAATGAATTTTAGATCAAGTATATCTCATAGTCAACAGTTAGCTTGCAGCCTGGTTGTAGCCCACGCAAGTGGTCGCAGGATTCGAGAGTACCAAAATTATCTAGCGGTCAGCACAGATTATTTTGTTACGGAGAATACTATATCCTAAAACCAATAAAGCTTATAGTTTGACAAATCGACTAAAATAGCGTAATATATTAGCTTCGAGCCAGATTGGTTCGAATTTTTTGGCGAGAGAGCAAAAAAAAAGAAAGGTAGGTAAAGATCGATGAAGAGGTTCTACAGCGTTGGCGGATTTCTCCTGATACTGGCGCTCGTCGTAGTCCTGATGGGAGCGAGCGAGTGCGATGGGGAGAAGGCGCCACCTGCGAAGGTGCTGCCGATTCTCCACAATGAGTTGGCCGGTGGGAAGCTCACGAGGACCATCGAGATCCCCGGCGAGAAGTTCCAGCTGGTGACCGGCTACTCTACGGACTACAACACGGATGAATGGCACATCACCGATTCGAAGAACCTTCGCATGACCGCGCTGATAAGCGGGGCGCCCGAGGGGACAGTCGTCCTGGTCGAGCATGTCCATGTGGACATCTCAATCGTAGCTGCTTTAGCCATGATCAACGGGCTACCGCAAGACAGCATGGACGATTCCATCCACGGTAGCGATCAGGGAGGGTTTTGGGTAACCGATCAGTACCCCTACGAGGAAGTGTTCGCGATTGAGGGGTATTCCCAGACCCTGATTAGCGGTTGGGGATTCGTCATCGGCGGGTACGGCTCAGCCAGCCTCAGCGAGAAACGGCTGACAGAGCATAACCTAGTGGAGTATGGTGAGGCCTACGGGGAGAAGATGCAGGTGGTCTACGACCTTCTCATCCGCTACCCAGGCGAAACCTACTTCCATACGCGATCGGTCATCGACGAGTTCCTTATCCCGGTGGCCGGCGGCGCGAAAAACATGGCGTCGAGCTGACGGAGTCGCATCTGTGTTTGTCACCCCACTCTGGAAAGCCTCTCGGCTGGAAAGGGTGGGGTTCACTTTTTGTCTAGTAAAAACTTGCAGCCAGCCTACCAAAGGTATAAAATCCTCTTGCTCGTCTTTTTTGTATGAAAAATTATTTTGGTTTTATTGACGAAAGCGGCAATTCAACACAAGAAAGATTTTTTGGGTTGGGCTTGCTTTTAATAGATGATGAGGTTGGGGATTTTTACGATGCCATAAAGCCATTTTACGGAAAAGCGTACGAACTTGCTAGGAACAATAAGCTTGCGCGGATTAGCGAGCTTGAAAAGCAAAAAGATTTTAAACAAATAGCTGAGATCGCTAAAAGCAGTAAAAGATTTGAGCTCAAATTTACCCACATCAACTCGACAAATAATTCTATTTACGAAGCGTTGATAGATAAATATCTTTCGTTTCCGAACGCACGTTTTTGCGCACTGGTAGTTGATCGGCAGAAAAAAGCAATTGGAAATGAAAAATGGCAGCCTGTGTTCAATCCGTGGGAAATATATATTCAACAAGCAGCGATGCTTATTGCAAATAATATAAAAAATATTTCTCCTTGCCAGCTTTGTATTTTGGCAGATGATCTAACCCGCCCGTCGGATATCAAGAAATCATTCGAAAGATCGCTCACAGATGCTATTAGTTTTAGACTAAAGAAGCAAACCACACAGGACAAAATATTCGGTGTCAGTCGTTTAGAATCCCATTCTTCGCTGTTGTTGCAGATAGTAGATGTTTTACTTGGTTGTGTGATGTTTGATTACAAAAAGAAGGAAAGGCTGATTTCGAAGAAACTCGCGTTTAAACAGGAAGTGGTTGTTGAAAGATTGCGGGAAAAATTAGGAGCAAAAAGTCTAGCCCAAAACAAAACTTACAATAAACCAAATTATTTTTCGGTTTGGGAATTTGTGAAGAAATAAAAAGCGGGTCATGGACAAGAAACCCACACCCGCGATTAAATATTACCAAAAACCGCCAACTATTGTCAAGTTTCAACCACGCACCTTCAGGCTCGATTTATTGTCCAGTATTGTCAACCCCGATTGTATCGGGTTCAACCTCCAAATCAGCAAACCCTCGTTTTTCTACCTTAAATCTGCTAAAATCCTTTTGCCCATTCTGAAATAAAGAAATTGCGTCGAAATCGTCTAGAAGGGGGTAATGATGTCTGAAGTAGTCATCTTTTGGGGTTGTTCGATGCGAGGGGGTTACCCCAATGTGAGCCAGGACGAGATCCGCCAGATCGTCGCTGGCATGAAGAAGCTTGGCATAAGACTCGCCTCGGAACACCAGATGGCCGAAGGGGTTCTGGACCAAGAAGACAATCTGACTGCGGAGGAGATTCACGATCGGGACTACAGCTGGCTGCTGGGATCAAGCGCTGGCATCTTCGAGATAAGTAACCCAAGTCTTGGCGTTGGCGGCGAGATTGCTGACATGCTCCACCTGGGGAAACCTGTCCTCTGTCTGTACAAAGGAGATGAGAGAAACGTTTCGGCCTACATCCGAGGCAAGGCATCTTCTCGCTATCTCAAATCAAACCTAATCTGTCGAAGATGGGAAACAGTTGAGCAGTCCCTTGAGATTATCAGAGCCTTTGTCGAGGGCCTGTCATGATTCCGAAGGAGGATGGAGAGAGCAAACTCACCCAATACCTGCCCTCCCCATTCCTCATCAATTTTTAATTTAGAGGTCGTTGACGCTTGATTGATAAAGCGATAAAATCAGCCTACCTAGTTTTAACTAGAGTTTTATGTACAGATATAGTCCTGCGAAACCAATAATTATTAAACTAACAGATGACTGGGGCTTTAGTTTGAGACAAAAAGCTGCAGATTATGTTCTAAATAATATTAACAGAACAGGAGCAGAGAGAGGCAGCTCGGAGGAATAAGGCTTTGGGGCTTTGGCAGAAATAGTCATTAGAAATAAACTCTCGATGCCAGATATTAACAGTCAGGAACATCCTCCCGATTATGATGTCTTATTGCCGTCTAGTGTGAAGGTGGATGTTAAATGCAGAGGCGGGGCCCTGCCTTTTAAGGAGGAATACCTTAGTAGCGATGACATACCAAGAGAAGCTAAACACAACTTTTTCGCAAGGCAAATTTATGATGAAAATTTGAAAACAGACATTTATTTAATGACACATCTGGAAACTCCTAGTAATAGGATACTGCCGGGAACTAAAAGACAACGAAAATGGATTCTTTATGTTTGTGGTTGGGTATCCAAGGGAAGGGTTCTAAGAGAAGGGGTGTATTTACCAAGAGGTTCTTTAACAGAGCAGGGTAAAACTTGGTTTACTTATAGAGGGCAGGAGATTGAATTCTATAACAAAAATTTAAATGGGTTAGAAAACTTAGAGGATATTTTAAAACTTGAGCCAGCGGATATGGAGAAAGATAAGCGTCGTAAAGGAGACTTAAATCTTACATCTGTCGATGCAATAAGAATTGCCTTTGATTTGGTTGGTCGAGGCTTGCTTGACAGAGAGAAGCTCGATTTTATTAGGAAAGAAATCCGTCTTACTCAAAACATTAAACCGATCTTGCATCCTAATCAGTATACTCATCTCTTAAAGTGGCTTAATGAAAAAGGGGAATTGACTAAGCAGAAATTTGAAGAGATTAAAAAAGTAATTATTGAGGAGAAATTTAGCGGGATTTAATCAGTAGAATAGCTTAGCTTGTATCGTTGCTTCTTTTATCCTTTTTCTACAAACTTCTATATAATCTACCCTTTTATTTTTATGCAAGTAGTTTTCCTGATTCTTCTCTATTCCAATAAATTTTCGCCCTTCTAAAACCGCAGCCACAAGAAAGCTTCCACTACCACAAGCATTATCTAAAACTATGTCACCGGGTTTTGTGAATGTTTTAATTAGATACCTACCCAGTTCGACAGGTTTTTGTGTTGGATGGAATATCTCCCCTTCACTCTCTGCTGTTTTGAAGTAAACAACATCCGTAGGGTATCGTTCCCCAGCGCTTTTTACTTCAACCGGACTAAATTCCCCATAGCTCCCAGTAAGTTGGTTTTTTCTCACCCCCTTATTATACGGCTCTCCTATACCCATCTGAGGATCATAAGTAGGTTGGCCTTTATAGAAAATACAAATATCTTCATGTCGTCGTAGCGGTTGTTTTTTAGCATTTAGAAAATTAGTTGGTTTTGATTTGACCCAAACAATTTTGTATTTAAATAGTTTTGGGTTACTCAAAATTAATTTTGCTGTGAATTGACCTTGTGATGTCAAAGCAATTACCCCGTTGTCTTTAATAATTCTTTCATACTCCCTCCAAAGTTTATCAAGTGGTATTATACTGTCCCAGTCATTCTGTGTAGTTCCATAGGGTAAATCACAGAGGACCATGTTAATTGATTTTTCGGATATTTGAGGAATTACTTTTAAACAATCGGCTTCGAGTACCTTATTAAAAAAATCTTTTGTGTCCTTTTTAGGCTGTTCCTCGAGGTCTTTTTCTACTTTACCACCCTTGATTGTATCTATTACTACCCCTTGGATAATGAGTTCTGTGTCTGGCTCAATGATAATAGATTTCAAAGCTTGATTAGCCGGTTGAAGCCTAATATAGCCATTTTCTTTATAGATCTTCTTCAGTGTTACTTGGTTCCCGTTAATTAAAGCCACAACCCGCTCTCCATTTTCTGCGGTTTCTTGACGACGTATTATAACTGTGTCTCCATCATGTATCCCCTCATCAATCATGCTCTCACCTTTTACCTTTAAAGCGTAATGAAGACCGTATTTTGACAGCATGGATTTAGGAATTTTTATAGGTTCCGGGTTTGGTATAGCTTCTATTGGCTCGCCGGCAGCTATATACCCATAAAGTGGGATTTCTATTTCCTCGATTACAGGTTCTATAGCCCGTTGTTTGTGCTGGGTTTTGCTTAAGTAACCCTTTTTTTCAAGAGCGTTTATGAATTGGTGAATTGTAGAAACTGATTTCAATCTGAAGTGTTTGGCAATTTCCTTCAAAGAAGGAGCGTAGCCGTTTTTATCAACGAAAGAAGTTATAAAATCAAGAACTTTTTTCTGTTTAGGTGTAAGATTGGTATTGACTTTCATAGCAGGTAGCCAATATAATATACGAAAGTTTTACGAAAGTGTCAATAAGGAGAAATTACTATAGTATGCTAAAAACTATGTTTGAAGTTGATTGAGAAAGGCGGTGAAAGTTAATGGCTAAAAAAGTTACGAGCAAAAGAGTAGCAAAAATAGCGTCTAAGGTTTTGAGAACTAAAAGACAAGATAGAGCTTCAAAAACATCAGCGGCAAGTGCGTTATCACAAAGAGAAAAGAAAACTAGAAAAAGATGAAAGACAACAGCCAATTAGGAAAAAGTTTATATAAGCTCAGCCCCTCAGATTTCCGTTATCTTTGGGAAGACTGTAAACACTGTTATTACCTAAAGATTAAGCGGGGGATTGAATTACCAAGTATTGGGATTCCAGGGGTTTTTATGAAGATGAATTCGTTGCTTCAAAATAGTATTCAAGGCCTGAATCTTCGAGACATAAACCCGGATCTTCCATCTGGAGTAATCGAAATAAAAGAAGGGTTTCTAAAATCCGCCTCAGTTCCCCCCTTAAATAAATGTTATATTAGTGGCCGTTTTGATATTGTTTCCCGACTTGATGATGGTAGTTATGCTGTGATTGATTTTAAAATTTCAGATCCTAATGAAGAAAAAGTTCAAAAGTTTACCAATCAACTCCATGCTTATAAATTTGCACTTGAGAATCCAACCTTTGGAGACAAGAAAAAAGTAAGCAAGTTGGGGATTATCGTAGTATCACCAGAGCAAATAGGCTTCAAAAATGGGTTTATTTTCTTTAAATCAACTCCCCAGTGGTTTGAAATAACAGAAAATATGCCAAGATTTTTTGATTTTATTGGGGAGGTTTCTACTGTTTTAGACGGTGACTTGCCTCAACCGACAGATAGCTGTAAATGGTGTATTTACCGTACTCGCTTTGAACCCAAAAAAATAATCGAAGAGGATGGTATACCTTTCTAACTTATGGAATAAGAACTTTATCCATAAGTTGAAAAGGACAGACTAAAATGAAATCGAAAGAGTGCTACATCAATTTTTCCGGTGAAGTGAACATGAATACGATAAACCAGTTAACCACCTCCGTTACTCAAAAATTGAAAGAGGGGATAACAAGGTTTGTTATTCTGATTTCTTCACCAGGCGGACAAGTAGTCCCAGGAATTACAGGTTATAATTTTCTGAAGGGGATACCAGCAGGAGTTGTTACACATAATTACGGGAGCGCGGATTCTATGGGAGTTATTCTTTTTTGTGCCGGCTCAAAAAGATATTGCACTCCTGATGGAAGGTTTTTATTACATGGTATAGGCGTCAGTATTAACCAGCCATCTAGGTTTGAGGAAAAACAATTGGATGAGATGATCAAAGGGATGAGAATAGATCGGCAAAATATATCAAAAATAATCGCTGAAAATTGTAAGAAGACAGTAGCGGAAATTGAACAAGATTTATTCGAGGTTAAGGTTTTGAATCCACAAGAGGCAAAGGAATACGGCTTAGTTCATGAGATTAAAACAAAACTTTTTCCAGAAGGGTCAGAAGCAATCAACATTATGTAGCAAAAAGAAAAGTTGAAGAAATGATAGATTCGGCAAGCTCACTATAAATTGAGAAAGGCGGTGAATGTGATGACTAAAGCAAGTATTCTCGATAAAGCTGTTGAAATTGCGAAAGAACACGCTAGAAGCGGGGGTGGCAGGCCGGTTGAAGTCGTTTTGGAAAGAGTATACGAGACACTTGAAAGGCTGTCTAAGGAAGAGTAGGTAATTATAATTTTCTTGACACTTCGGGCAATCAGGCATA